>Ga0082212_10000559_pt1 | contig 53321 bp, 47 predicted proteins | sample TergutNt197P3_FD_71548 | JGI IMG/M metagenome (GOLD analysis project Ga0082212, IMG submission 71548) | Neocapritermes taracua P3 segment gut microbial communities from Petit-Saut dam, French Guiana - Nt197 P3 | ecosystem: Host-associated > Arthropoda: Insects > Digestive system > Gut ...
AAAGGGGACGGGCATGACAAAGGGGACGGTCCCTTTGTCATGCCCGTCCCCTTTGTCATGCCCGTCCCCTTTGTCATGCCACCCGTCCCCTTTGTCACATCCCCTTTGTCACATCCGTCCTCACTATGTCCTAAGGACACGATTGTCAGAGGTGGTAGGTGGAGAGTTCGCGGTAGAGGGGGTGCGGCGTTTTGAGCGTAGAACGCATGAGGGAGATGGTGCTGGTGGTGAAGTCTATCTCTGGGTGGTTCAAGGTTATGGGACGGGAGGTGTGTACAGCGCGAGCCAAGGTGATGTGGGGTTTATAGCTGCGCTTCTCCAGAGCAAAACCGGCTGCCCTGAGCTCCTCTGTGAGGGTGGCGACCAGGGTGGTGAGCGCTGGGTTGTCCTCAACTCCCACCCACCAGGTATGGCCCTTGCCCTTGTGGCCGGGGAAGCTGCCTATACCGCGCAGCCTGACCTGCAGTGGGGCCGTCAGTGCGGCGCGGCAGGCGACCGTCATCGCCTCCTGGACCTGCTGAAGACGCTCGGTCTCGCCGAGGAAGACCAGAGTCAGATGGAAGTTGTCAAGGGGGACGATGCGCCCGGCGTTGGCCTGGCGCATCAGTTCCGTGGCGGTTTCAAAGAGGGCGGACTTGGTTTCCTCGTTAAAATCAATTGCGATGAAAAGGCGCATCACTCCTCCGCGTCGATGGGTCGCTCGTGGAGGTTCTTGTAGCTCTCCTTGAAGAGGCGTGCGGTCTTCTCCTTATCAGGCGCAGGCGTTATCAGGCTGACGAGCGGCACAATGGCCAGCCCTGCGACCATGGTGAGCGCGCCGGCGTTTATGGGTGAGGCGATGAACGGTGTACCCACAAAGCCCATGATCATGTTTGAACAGGTCAAGCCTACTGCGAAGATGAAGCATGCCCAGACAGCCGCCGTGGAAGTGCGTTTCCAGTAGAGACCGTAGATGAAGGGTGCGAGGAAGGCGCCGGCGAGCGCGCCCCAGCTGATGGCCATAAGTTGGGCGATGAAGGTGACCGAGGAGTTGTATTGCACGAGCGCGATGGTGGCTGAGATGATGACGAAGACCACGATGAGGGCGCGGATGGAGATGAGTTGGGTGCGGTCGGTCATCTTCTTGGCGAAGTTGCCTTTGATGAGGTCGAGTGTGAGCGTGGAACTTGAGGTCAGCACCAGGGAGCTGAGGGTGGACATGGATGCGGAGAGCACCAACACCACGGTGAGGCCTATGAGGAGGTCGGGCATGCTGGAGAGGAGCGTGGGGATGACCGAGTCGTAGACGGGGGTGCCGGCCGGGGTGAGGGCGATGTCTGCGCCCACCAGGCGGCCGAAGCCGCCAAGGAAGTAGCTGCCACCAGCGATTATCAGGGCAAATACCGTTGAGATGATGGCGCCACGCCTGATAGATGAGGTGTTCTTGATGGCATAGAACTTGGAGACCATCTGCGGCAGGCCCCAGGTACCAAGCGAGGTGAGGATGATGACGCCCACCAGGTTCTTGAGGTCAGGGCCGAACAGGGAGGTAAAGGCGCCCTCCATGCCGGCAGTGCCGGGGATGTCGTTGGGGATCTGGGAGAGCGTGATGACCGCCTGGGTGAAGCCGCCGTGCCCCAGGAGGACAGCGGTTATGACGGCGATGATGCCCAGTAGCATGATGATGCCCTGGACGAAGTCATTGACCGCCGTGGCCATGTAGCCGCCCAGCACCACATAGATACAGGTCAGAAGGCCCATGGCGATGATGGCGTACTCATAGGGCAGGCCGAAGGCCATGTAGAAGAGGCGGGAGAGGCCGTTGTAGACGCTGGCGGTGTACGGGATGAGGAAGACGAAGATGATGGCAGCCGCGGCGATGCGCAGGGGCTTGCTGTTGAAGCGGCTGCCAAAGAACTCCGGCATGGTCTGCGCACCGAGGTGGTGGGTCATGGCGCGGGTGCGGGCGCCGAGCACATACCAGGCGAGCAGGCTGCCGATGAAGGCGTTGCCCAGGCCAATCCAGAAGGCGGCCATGCCGTATTTCCAGCCGAACTGACCGGCGTAGCCGATGAAGACCACGGCGCTGAAGTAGGAAGTGCCGTAAGCAAAGGCGGAGAGCCAGGGACCAACCTTTCGTCCGCCGAGGACAAAGCCGTCAACGCTGGTCGCTCTTTTTCTGGTGAAGAAGCCGATGGCGATAGTGACTGCAAAGAACAGCACAATCAGGAGGATCTTCAGGAACATGGTGAATTCCTTAGAACATCCCTTTGGCGGTACCGTGCTTTGGGTGGCACGGTCGAAGTACGCCGAATGCGTAGTGATTAGCTATTCTAACAGTAAATACCGGGATGGGAAGAGGGTATTTTGCTGCGAATATGCTGAATTATGCTGAATTATGCTGACGCTGGCGGAAAAGGGGTTGTGTGGTGGGCTTTGGTTGTTTGGATTTGTGTTACGATATTCAAATTCGTAACACTGTTGGAAAGCCTGGGGAGTTTGCTCGACGGAAGGCTTTGGGAAGCTTTGGGAAGCTTTGGGAAGCTTTGGAAGAAAGGACCTCCGCGTGCACATCCCCGATAACTATCTCAGTCCAGAAACCTGCGCTGTCATGGGGGCGGTCATGGTGCCGGTCCTGGCAGTATCAGTCAAGAAGGTCAAAGAGGAGATCTCCAAGGCGCGCATGCCCCAGCTGGGGATTGGCGCGGCCTTTGTCTTCCTCATCATGATGTTCAACATACCCGTTCCCGGCGGCACCAGCGTGCATGTCACAGGAGCGGTGTTGCTTGCCGCCTTGCTGGGGCCGTATTCTGCGGTCATCTGCCTTACCACCGCCCTGCTGCTCCAGGCCCTGCTCTTTGGCGACGGCGGCATCCTGGCCCTGGGGGCAAACACCTTCAACATGGCTTTTGTCATGCCCTTTGTGGGGTACTTTGTCTACAAGCTGATCCGGGGTAGGATGCGCTCTGAGAAGGGCGCTCTTGTTGGGCTGGCGATAGGCTCCTATGTGGGGCTCAACGTCTCGGTGCTCTTCACCTCCCTTGAGCTGGGGCTCCAACCGCTGCTTTTCCACACAGCGGCCGGACAGCCTCTGTATTGCCCCTACCCCCTCTCCATCACCCTGCCGGCCATGCTCATACCGCACCTCACCGTGGCTGGCATTGCTGAAGCGCTGTTCACTGTGGCAGTCTTCAGCTTTATCAAACGGGTCTCCCCCGGCATGGTCTTTGAGGGGGAACAGGAGAGCAGGGGCACCGGCCCGGTCATGGGCCTGGTTGTCGCGTTGGTCTGCCTCTCCCCTCTTGGGTTGTTGGCAACAGGGGCAGCCTGGGGCGAGTGGGGCGCCGGTGAAATCAGCGAGGTGGTCACAGATGGCGAGGCCCTGGGCTTTGTGCCCCTGGGCATGCAGGAAGGCTTCCAGTTCGAAGCGCTGCTGCCGGATTACAGCTTCAGCGGCCTACCTGAGGTGGCTGGGTATATCCTGTCAGCGGTCATAGGCGCCGCCCTGCTCGTCATTGTCTTCAGGATTGTGGCAAGCCTGGTGAGGGACAAGTCCGCCAAAAACGGTGCACACAATGCCACTCAGTCAGAGTAAAAGCCCCGTGGCGGTGCCGGAGTGGTTGCTGGAAAGCCAGGACTTTGCGCCACCTGTGGATAAAGACGGCTTCATCAACAGGAGCATACTGTCCTTCATGCGCCTGCTGTCCCTGGTCAGGGCGCAGGAGCGGCGCGGTGGGGGCCTGGGCCGCCTGGCGGTTAACCCCTTCTTTGGGGTGCTTTGCACACTGGTGCTGATAGTTTTGGTCTCCCTCTCCACGCAGCTCACGTTTGTCTACGTTGTGCTCGCGTATCTGCTGGTACTTTTGTGTGTGATGCCGGTTAGAGACCTCATCGCCACCCTGCGGATAAGCCTTGCTGTGGCCCTGATTACCGCGCTTATCATGCTGCCATCGTTCCTTCTGGGGAACCACTACAGCATCATCGTGGTTCCTCTCAAGGTGCTGGTGACGGTCATGGCCGTGAACATCCTTGCGCGCAGCGCGGAATGGGGCCGGATAATCACGGCGCTCAGACGCTTCCATGTGCCGCATCTCTTCATCTTCATCCTGGACATCACCCTCAAATACCTGGTCATGCTGGGCGAGTTCACTTTGACGATGCTCACCGCCCTTAAGCTGCGCTCCGTGGGCAAAAACCGCAGCAAGCAGACCGCGCTGGCGGGTATTGCGGGCACGCTGTTCATCACATCCCGGGAGATGGCCGAGGAGCAATACCAGGCTATGGAGTGCCGGGGCTTTGATGGGGAGTACAAGCTATACGATAAGTTCAGGTTCGGTTTGGCGGATGCCGTCTACCTGCTGTTGAATGTGGGGATTGTAGCGGCGTTTGTCTATCTGTATTGAGAGTGGTGAGGGTGCTTGAGGATGTTGAGGCGTGTATGATCGAGCTTGAGAATGTGTCCTTCTGTTATGAAGGAAATGAGGCGCTGCGCGACATCAGCCTGAGTATTGATGAGGGTGAATCCGTGTCGCTTCTGGGCGCCAACGGCTGCGGGAAGTCGACGCTGCAGAAGCTCATCAATGGCATCATCTTTGCTGACCGGGGAACGTACCTTTTTGATGGCGATGAGATCTCTGCGAAGACCATGAAGGACGCGCGGTTTGCCAAGGCCTTCCATCAAAAGGTGGGTTTTGTGTTCCAGAACTGCGACGCCCAGCTCTTCTGTGCAAGCGTGTTTGATGAGGTCGCCTTTGGCCCGCGGCAGATGGGCATGGATGAGGATTCCGTGGCTGCGCGCGTGGAGGAGTGTCTGGAGCTGCTTGGCTTGCAGGATCTGAGGGAGCGGCAACCCTACCACTTGAGCGGCGGTGAGAAGAAGAAGCTTGCCATTGCCAGCGTGTTGTCGCTGAATCCCCAGGTGCTGGTGCTGGATGAGCCCATGAACGGCCTTGATCCCCGGACCGAGCGCTGGTTGGTGGAGTTCCTCCATGAGCTCAACCATGCGGGCAAGACCCTGATCATCTCCACCCATGACCTGGAGTTGGTGCAGGAACTGAGCCAGCGAGCCGTCCTCTTCAGCGAGGACCACAGCCTGGCAGCGGACCTGGCTACCACGCAGGTCATGGATGACATCGAGCTGCTCAAGCGGGTGAACCTTATTGACGAGTACTACCACCGCCACGCCGGCGAGGGCCATGGACACTATCACATCCACAACTACCACCTGGAGTAAACGTGCGTACTTGGCTTCCTCTAGTGCAAGAGAGTGCGAAACTACATATCGTTAAGACTTAGACATAGCCGCTCGATCTGATAGCCATACAGAAGCTTCTGCTCAAGGTGTTCTACCTTGGCATCCAGTTTGATGGGGCGGAATTCCTTGGGGTTGCGTTTGACTTCTGCAGCCAAGGCAAGCTTGGGTTTGTGTGATTCGATTGCAACAATGTCTATCTCGTTCTGTTCTCGATTGCGGGCCTCCCAATAAGACCCGATATCCAGATACCTTCCGCTGGCTGCGAGCATCTCTTTGAAATAGCGCTCAAGCAGCTTGCCGGAATAGGCGGCAAACTCGTCGGTGACAATCTTCCTGAGCCTCTCAAAAGCCTTCATCTCAACCAAAGGCCGATAGTTCTCGATGAACCTGAACCAAAAGCGAATGAAAGGGTCGTCTATTTCATAGCGCACCGTTTGGGAGCCTTCCTTGGCCATGATAGGTCTCCTGTGTTTGAGTATGGAGTAATGCTCCACAAGGCGAAGCAACTGTGCGCCAAGGTTAGGCTTGCCTACAAATGATTCGATTTCGTTTTGAGTGTTGTATCCTCGCGATATAGCAGTGATGATGGAGAAATAGGTAGAGTAGTTCCTACCAAACTCCTCCACCAAGAGGTTCTTCCCCTCATCCAAGAGCGGAGAGTTGTCACGGATGATGTAATCGATCATCTTCTTTTGGGTGAGCACATTGTTGTCGCACAGAAGCTCAACATACTTTGGTACACCACCAGTTATTGTATAAAGTGCCAAGAGGTCTTCGTTCTTGTAACCAGGCGAGTGCTCTAACAGTATCTGCTTAAGTGTTTCCACGTTGAATGGTGCAACCTTGATGATGTTATCCGCTCTGCCGAACAAGGGCTCTTTTTTATCCTCAAAGAGTTTCTTCATCAGGGTATAGACAGACCCACTGGCAACGAGATTGACGTTTGTGACTTCTTTGTTCCTGTCCCAGAATTGCTGTAAATCACTCATGAACCCTGGATTCACCTGCTCCAACTCTTGGAACTCATCAAAGAACAGGGTTACCTTGCGGGTGCCGATCATTTGAAAGAAGAGCGAGAAGAGGGACTGAAGCGTTCGGAGTTCTTGGGGGATCTCCAGTCCAGTTACTTTGTTTATCTCGCGTGAGAACTCGGCACAAAGCACCGCCTCACTTTTCTTCCCAACAAAGAGATAGGCGAATTGTTCTTCGCTGAGAGATTTGAGTACCAGGCTGGTTTTCCCTATTCGCCGTCTGCCGGTTATCAAGGTAAAGCGGGAGTGGTCAGCAAAGGCCTGTTTCCTGATCTCCAGTAATTCTGCCAGCTCGGATTCCCTGTTGTAGAAGCGCATCGGTTCTCCAATTCTATGATGACCGTAAATTTTACCATCATTATAGAATAATACAAGTCCATTGATGGCAAGATTGATGGCAAAATTCGAAAGCCGGCACTCGTCATAATAAAAAATGAAAACATAATAACTGCCGTTGATTTCTTTTTAGACTTTTTATAAACTGTTTGTAGACTATTAGGAGGCTGATGATGAGTGGGATGAAGACACTGGATATTCCAACGGCCAGTATCTCTGAAGTGAAAAAATCACCTGATACTGTGTTCAAGTTGGCTGCTGAGACCAATAATGCCGTTTATGTCTTCAACAGAGGGTCCGTCTCTGGGGTAATGCTCACCAGAGAACAATACGAATCCCTCAGCAGACAGGTTGAAGACCTAGAGGAACACCTGTTGGATGCCGAGGTCGCCCTGAGATTGTCAATGGGTGAGGTAAAGACCTACTCCGATGTCAGCGTCAGAGGACATGCAGCAAACGCGGTTCCCGTTCTGGACAGCAACGATGGCTGGGAATAAAGGTCGCAAGAACAGCGCTGCAAATACTGAATACTCTACCGATGAGCAATTGGGTAAAGCGGGAGTCTTTGCGTTGGAATGGACAGAGTACTCGAAGGCTGACTATGATTCGCTGGATGGTTCTCAGTTGGTTTTTGTTAATAAGGCACTCGATCGCATCCGTCTACTAGGAATGCAGGCAGGCTCTCCCCTTGAAGGCAATCTGATTGGTTGCAGGAAACTCAAGCACCGTAAACTTGGCCTGCGTGTGGTTTTTCGCCAGTCTGACAAAGGTATCCAGATCATCCAGATAGTTGCTATCGGTTCCCGCAGCGACGCAACTGTCTACCGGCAGGCGAAATCCCGACTTGGATGAGTGCAACTGGATGGCGGTGCGCTGTGATAATGCCGTAAATCCCCAGCCGCTGGTATAGATTGCCACGTCGTGCTGCGCACTTTGCCCAGGGGTTCGCGCAAGCGCTCCCCGTTCTCACTGAAAACGTGCCACTGGCACGTTTCCCGGGCGTTCGAACCCCGCAATGACGGAAGGATAGGGGTAGGCGCAAGTGGATGCGTCAACAGCATTTGGGTTGGAGCGATGTTCCCGCGAATGAGCGCGTGGGAATGGTTATTTCTTGTAGTAGGTGCCTTTGAGGGGGAGGCTTTGGCGGGCGATGCCGTCGAAGCGGTAGTAGGCGTGGGCCACCGCGGGGCTGGTGGGAATGAGGCAGAGCTCCCCCACCCCTTTGGCGCCGTAGGCATACTCCAATAGGCGCTCATCTGCAATCTTGGTGAAGATCACCTCTATAGGAGGCACTTGCTTTGCGCGGGGCAGGCCCAGGGTGCCGAACTTCACCTGCGGATAGCCGCCTTCAACGGGGAAGTCCTCAGTGAGCGCGAAGCCCAGGCCCATGACAATGCCGCCCTCGATCTGGCCAGCACAGGAGATGGGGTTGACCGGCGCTCCTACGTCGTAGGCGGCTACGACCTTCTCCAGCCCGCCCTCATCGTCAAGGATGACCACCTGGGTGGCATAGCTGTACGAGACATGGCTGACTGGGTTGGGCTTGGGTGAGCCCATGGCGTCGGTGGGGGGCGAGAACTCGCCGTAGAACTCGCGGCCCTCCAGGTCGGCAAGGTTATTACCGGCCTGCAGCTCCAGGGCAAGCTGGGTAGCAGCGCGGCGGGTCGCCTCGCCGGTCAGCACGGTCTGGCGGGAGGCCGTGGAGGTTCCCGCGTCCGGTGTGCGCACGGTGTCCGCGCGCTCAAAGACCACCTGGGCGGGGTCAAGGCCGGTGGCCTCGCAGAGCATCTGCAGGCACATGGCGGCGATACCCTGACCCATGCAGGCCGCTGACGTGCGGATATGGACCTTGCCCTCCTCTATTGAGAGCAGGCAGCGGCTGGTGTCGATAAGGCCGATGCCCTTGCCGCTGTTCTTCAGGCCGCAGGCTATGCCGGCATACTTGTTGGACTCAAAGGCCTCCCTGACCGCTTCAAGCGTCTCCACCAACGCGGTGTTGGGATCGGCTATCTGGCCGTTGGGTAACACGTCGCCTGGCCGTATTGCGTTGCGATAGCGTATCTCCCAGGGGCTGATGCCCACCAGCTCAGCGAGGAGGTTGAGGTTGTTCTCCATGGCAAAGCAGCTCTGGGTGACCCCAAAGCCCCGGTAGGCGCCGGAGACCACGTTGTTGGTGTACACCGCCTTGCCGATGATGTCGATGTTCTGGTAGTTGTAGGGGCCGGCCGCGTGGGTGCAGGCGCGCTGGAGGACCGGGCCGCCCAGGGAGGCATAGGCGCCGGTGTCAGCGATGAGCACCGCCTTCATGGCGGTGAGGATGCCGTGGGCATCGCAGGCGGTGGTGAAGTCCATCTCCATGGCGTGGCGCTTGACGTGGTAGTCGATGCTCTCCTGGCGGGAGAACTTCACTTTGGTGGGCCTCTTGGTGTGCCAGGCCATGAGCGCCGCATGCTGCTGCACGCTCATATCCTCCTTGCCACCAAAACCGCCGCCCACCAGGTTGGTGGTCACGTGGACCTTCTCAAAGGGGATGGCCAGCATGTTCGCCGTCTCGCGGCGGTCGTCGTAGACCGACTGCCCGCCGGTATACAGGTGCAGCTCATCCGTGCCAACAGGCACGGCAACAGCGACCTCTGGTTCCATGAAGGCGTGGTCGTTGTGGGGCGTTGAATAGTGACGCGTGACCACGTGGGCCGCCTTGGCTATTGCCGCATCCGGGTCACCGCGGTGCAGGTGCTCCTGGCTCATGATGTTGCCAGAGGAATGGATCAGCGGCGCGCCTTCTGCCAGCGCCTGGACAGGCGAGGTGACTGGCTCGAGCTCCTCAAAATCCACTTCGATGAGCGCCAGTATCTCATCCAGGCTCTCCGGCCGGATGCTTCCCACCAAGGCGATGGCGTCGCCAATATAGCGGGTCTCATGGCCAATGGCGATCATGACGTCCCAGTCCTGCACTACGTGGCCTATCTTGTTGTGGGGGACATCGGCTGCGGTCAGCACGCGTACGCAGTCCGGGTGCTGCTCGGCCTTGCTGGTGTCAATACCCTTTATGAGGGCCCGAGGCGTGGGCGCGCGCAGGCACTTGGCATAGATCATGTCATCCAGATAGATGTCATCGCCAAAGACGCCGGTACCCAACACCTTCTCCGCCACGTCGCTGCGGATGGTGTCACAGCCAATGCCAGATGTGACGGCGGGTACAGGTAGGGGTTTATCGTCTAAGAGATAAGCGGCGGCAAGCAGGATGGCGTCCTCGATCTTCTGGTAGCCGGTGCAGCGGCAGAGGTTGTTGTTGATGGCCTTCTTGACCTCAGCGCGCGTGGGGCGCGGGTTCACATCGAGCAGGGCCTTGGCCGCGAGCACCATGCCGGGGATGCAGAAGCCGCATTGCACAGCGCCGGCCTGCCCAAAGCTCTGCACGTAGACGTCCTTCTCGTGCGCAGACAGGCCCTCCACCGTGAGCACCACAGCGCCCTCGAACTTCTCGATCTTGCGGGCGCAGGCCTTGGTGGCTTTGCCGTTGATAAGCACCGTGCAGGTCCCGCAGGCGCCCGAGCTGCACCCGTCCTTCACGGAGGTGAGCCGCAGGTCATCGCGCAGATAGCGCAGGAGCGTCTTGTCTGCGGGTGCGTTATAGAGTGTTCCATTGATGGTGATGTCCATGGTGACTCCTTTTGCTCGATGCGGCGTTTTGCCTGTGGTTCGCCAGCCCTACTGCTCTTCTCTGCCCTTTACTGCCTGCTACCGCTAACGCTGCCTATCTTATATCCTGGCCCAGAGTTTTGCAGCCTGCTCGCGAGATTCACGCATCAGCTTCTCTTCATCTATGACGAGAAGTTCGCGCTCCTTCATGATGACACGGCCGTTGACAATGGTGGTGTCTACCAGGCGCCCACTGACCCCAAAGAGGAGGTGGCTTGCCACTGTGTCCTCAGTGATAGGTGTGGGCGCCTCATAGCCGACTATGATGATGTCAGCGTACGCCCCTGGCTTAAGTGCGCCCACCTCGCCGTTGATGAGGCGGTTCATGATGGTGGCGTTGTTGTCGAAGAGCATCTGGTGCGGCTCCGGCCAGGCGACTGAGGGTATGCCCGCAACATGTTTCTGGATGGCGTGCACGGCCCTCAGGCTCTGGGTCACGTCAACGCAGTAGCCGTCGGTGCCCATGCCCACCAGCACACCCGCTTTGAGCAGGTCAAGCACAGGCGAGCAGCCCACGGCGTTGGACATGTTGGATTCCGGCGCGTTGACAACAGCAACACCACTCTGGGCCAACAGCTCGATCTCACGCTCATTGACGTGCACGCAGTGGATGGCAAGAGAACGCTCGTTGAGCACGCGGCTGTCATACAGGCGCTCGATGACCCGCTTACCGTACTTGCTGTGGCAGTCCTCAACGTCCTCGATACCCTCGGCAACGTGGATGTGATAGCCCGCACCCACGGCTTCAGCGGCTTCGACGGTGGCGTCGAGCGTCGCAGGTGACACCGTCAGCTGGGCATGCATGCCTACCAGGCCGCCCAGCATGTCGTCGCCGCGGGCCTTGCAATGCGTGAAGAACTCGATATTCTCGTCAATGCCCTCACGGGCGATCTGAGCGCCGTCGCGGTCCGAGATCTCATAGCTGAGGTTGCTCCTGATGCCTACCTCCGTGGCGGCCTGCGCGATGCGCTGCAGCGAGCCGCGCACGGCATAGGGGCTCGCGTTGTGGTCGATGACCGAGGTCACGCCCATGCGCGCCGCGTCGATGAGCGGGCCAACGGCGCTGTAATAGACGTCGTCAAGCGTCAGCATCCTGTCAAGCTTCCACCACAGGCCCTCCAACACATCGCCAAAGTTCATGGCGGGCTTGGAGTTGAAGTTGATGCCGCGGGCGAAGGTGCTGTAGTAATGCATGTGGGCGTTGATGAAGCCGGGCATGACCAGGCGGCCTTTGGCATCCATGATGTCCGCGTTGGGGAACTGGACGAGAAGGTCGGCTGTGGTGCCCACCGCGGTTATCTGCTTGCCGTCGAAGGCGACGGCGCCGCCCTGGATGAAGGGCTGGGTGGCGTCTCTGGTGACTACGGTGCCGTTGGTGATGAGAGTGGTCATGGCGGTGCTCCTTTTCGCTGGTCAGGTTTCAGTTTTTGCGCAGCAGATAGCTGTAGTCGGAGTCGATGGTCTCGATCAGGGTTGCGAAGCCTTTTGCCTGTGACGCGGTGAGCTCTGCGAGGGAGGCCTCGATGACCGCGGCATCCTCAAGGCGGAGCCGGTAGCGGCCGTTGCCAAGCGGCAGGAAGCCGATGTTCTTGCTGTCCGCGAAGTCCTCCTCGGTGGAGAAGAGCGTGAACTTGTCGAGATAGGGGTTGCCGGCCGTGGGACAGAAGACGCCGCAGTTGCCGCACTCATTGCAGAGGCCGTCGAGGTGCAGTATCTGATAGCGCTTCTTGAACGCTTCCTGCGAGGCGCCCAGGTCCAGTGCCAGGTTCGCGCGGTTGGGGCACACCTGGGTGCAGATCCCGCAGGCTGCGCTGCACGTCAGGCAGCGCGCTGCCTCAGCAGCAATGCCGGCTTCAGCGGCGATGCCGGCTTCAGCGGCAGCATCAAGCTTGCAGGCCTCCAGCACACCCCACTTGGCATGTAGTTCTTCGCGACAGGCCTCTATGGCAAAGCTGGTGAAGTCATTGTCCAGGTCGAGCTTGGCCAGTATATCTGTGGCGATGAGCTTGGCATCTGCCATGGCCTTGACCACGGTCTTGGGGCCGGCTTTGCAATCCCCCGCCACATAGACGCCCGCAAGCGAGCTCATGTTGTTCTCATCAAGCTGGGCGAATCCCCGCCCGTCCAACTGCAAGCCATTAGTAGCAAAAGCGGTGGTGTCCACGCCTGCTCCCACGGCATTGATCACGGTGTCGAACTGCAGCTCCATGCTTTGCCCGCTTGGGGTTATGCCAGGCCTGCCGCTTGCATCCAGCTCGCCAAGCGCCATGACATCCAGGGTCAGGCTTCCGTCAATGAAGGCCGTGGGCGAGCAGAGCTCTGTGAGCTGCACGCCGTCTGCCAGTGCCTCCTCTATCTCCTGGGGCTGTGCCGGCATGAGCTCTCTGGTGCGCCGATACAGGATATGCGCCTCTTTGACACCCTGGTTGCGGATGGCTGCGCGCGCGCAGTCCATGGCAACGTCGCCACCGCCTATGACGGCAACGCGCTCACCTAAATCCAGCTGCAGGCTCGTGCGACGTGATGCCTCTAAAAAGCCCAGCGCGTCATGCACGCTTACCCCGTCAACCGCCAGGTCAGAGCGCCCAGGTTTCCACGCCCCGGTAGCCAGGACGATGAAATCGAACTCCTGCCTGAGCTCAGCCAGGTCATAGTCAGCAGAAGCGCCATACTCAAAGCTGACCCCCAGGGCCTCGGCCAGGGCGACGTCAAGCGCGACCTCCTCAGAGGAGATCCTGAAGGCGGGAATCACCTGCGAGACAATGCCACCTGCCGTAGCGCGCGTCTCGCGCACCGTCACATCCACGCCGTTGCGACGCAGGTAGGTGGCGGTTGCCAGGCCGGCCGCACCGGCGCCTATCACCAGCACCTTGGCCTCGCTCCTGAGCGGGCTTACGACAGCAAGCGCCTGCGTGAAGGCCTGCTGGGCCGCAAGTGACGCGGCCTTCTTGGCGCTGCGTATCTGGACCTGATCCTCATAATCTATGCGTGTACAGCGGTTCTGGCACTGATGGTCGCATATGGTCCCGGTGATGGAGGGCAGCACGTTGTCGTTGAAGATGATCTGGAAGGCCTTGGCATAGTCGCCCTTGGCGACCTGCTCCAGATAGGCGGGGATCTGCTGGTTGATGGGGCAGCCGGTCTTGGAGCAGGGGGCTTCTCCGCAGTCGAAAAGCGCCAGGGCCTCAGCAGATTTGCGCGAGCCCACCCCACGGTGTTCCTTGCGATGCCGCTTCTTGCCCGTCACCCCTTCTGCCAGCGCTGAGAGCGCTTCCACATCCAGGGTCTTCTGCGCAGGGTCGATGGTCGCCTCGGCTATCACGGCCATCTGCTGCAGGCGCTCATAACCGCCGGGCTTGAGGAGGTTGGTCGCCAGGGTGACCGGCCGTATGCCGGTTGCTAAAAGCTCAGCCAGGTTGAAGGCATCGGCGCCCCCTGAATAGGAGATGCGGATCTGACCATCAAAGGCCTGGCTCAGCCTGTTGGCCGCCGTGATGGAAAGCGGCAACAGCGAACGCCCCGACATGTACATCTCCTCGCCGGGCAGCTCGCCCCGCTTGATGTCCACCGGGAAGGTGTTGGTTATCTTGACACCCAGGTCCAGCCCGCACTCTGCGGCGACCACCTGCAGGCGCCCGACCATGGCAACAGCCTCGTCGAACTGCAGGTCCTCTTTGAAGTGATGGTCGTCAAAGTGGATGTAGCTGTAACCCATGCTGTCGAGCAGGGTGCGCGCGGTCTCATAGCCAAGCAGGGTGGGGTTGCATTTGATGCAGGTGTTGAAGCCCTTCTCGGTAAGCAGGTAGTTGGCGATCTGCTCTATCTCCTCGCGGGGGCAACCGTGCAGGGTGGAGACGGTGATGCTGTTGGAGATCTGCGTGGGGATGGCAGCCAGGTCATCGGCGCCAAACACCTCGAAACGCTCAAGGTTGGCCGCAAGCCAATCCGTGCATTCCTTCCAGACAGCGGTCGCAGAGGCGTTGCGCATACCCTCCAGGTACGCGTCGATCTTGGGGGACTTCACCCCATCCAGGCTGTAACCCACGCTCATGTTGAAGAGGACGCCGGTGCCAAGGCCAAACTCCACGCCCAGCACATGCACGGCGAACCAGGCTTTGACGTACTCATCAAAGGCCTGTTGCACGGTGAGCTCCGTGGACCACTCGACGTTGTAGCACTCGTCGGATGCGTTGATGCAGGGGCGCGCCACGCAGGCACGCAGTTCGTCGCCGTCCATGATCTGCACGGTCTTGAGCTCCACAAAGTGGCCGCCTGCCAAAAAGGCCGCGACGATATTCTCCGCAAGCTGGGAGTGGGGGCCCGCGGCGGGGCCTATGGGAGAGTCAAGCTCTGTGCCAAAGCGCGTGATCCGGTTGCCGCTTTGGTTGCGATAGAACTTCTCCGCATGGATGCCAAAGATGGTCTTGCTGGCACCGTACTCGCCCAGGGCATGCTCCATCAGCGAAGCAAAGCTCAGTGGTCTCATGATCTCGCTCATTTTGTCTCCTCCTCACATGATGGGCAGAACCCCTCCCACACAACCTTCTTATACATCTCAGGGTCAGTGTCACCCTCGGTGCTGAAGCACAGTACTACGGAATCCTGGTCAAGGCCCAGCGCCTCCCTGAAGCCCTGGTATTCCTCTAACGATAAAAGCGCTGATAACAGGCCTACGCCCACCGCTCCGGACTCACCGGAAAGCACAGGGGCATCACCTTTAAGCGGGGCTGCCAACACGCGCATACCCTGGGCGCTGACCCAGTCGGGCGCGGAGACAAAGAAGCCCGCCTTGTTCTTGAGTATCTCCCAGGAGATGACGTTTCCTTCTCCGCATGCCAGGCCGGCCATGATGGTCTGCAGGTCTCCGCCAACGGCAACCAGCTCTCCAGCTTGCGCCGAGCGGTAGAGGTTGTCTGCCGCCGCGGCCTCGATGATCACCGTTGTGGGGCAGGCGTCTTGATACGCGTTGGCAAAGTAGCCCTGCACCGCGCCGGCCAGCGAGCCGACGCCCGCCTGGATGAAGATATGGGTGGGGGTGACGCCCTGGGCCTTGAGCTGCTCGTCAGCCTCAGCGGCCATGGTGCTGTAGCCTTGCATTATCCATCCGGGGATCTGGGTGTAGCCCGGCCAGGCGGTGTCCTGCACCATGACGCCATGGGGGTCTGCCTTGGCAAGCTCTGCGGTGCTCCGCACGGTGTCATCATAGTTTGTGCTGGTGATGAAGGCCTCTGCTCCTTCTTTGCGGATATTCTCCAGGCGGACCTGGGAGCTGCCGGCCGGCATACAGACAACGGACTTCTGCCCCAGCCTGTTTGCGGCCCAGGCCACTCCCCTGCCATGATTGCCATCCGTGGTGGTGTAGAAGGTGATCTCCCCCACCTGGGCTTTGGTCTCAGGCGAGATGAGCTCCCCATAGCTGAGCTCTGAGATGTCCTTGCCAAGCAACCCGGCAAGATAGACGCCTATCGCATAGGAGCCGCCCAGTACCTTGAAGGCGTTGAGGCCAAAGCGATGCGACTCATCTTTAACGTAGGCGCCCTGTATGCCCAGGTGCCCGGCCAGCGCGTCGAGCCTTGCCAGCGGGGTTGGAGCGTACTGTGGGATAGATGCGTGGAACGCGCGCACCTTTTTGACGGCGCTTGCGTCGATGAGCCCCAGGCTGGCCGAGCAGTCGCTGGGCGCCAGGGTGTTCTGGGTCCACTTGATGCTGTCTTTCATACGTCAGCCCTCAACCAATCCGATAGCCTCGATCTCCACCAACGCCCCCTTGGGAAGCGCAGCCACCGCAACCGCAGAGCGGGAGGGCAGGGCCTCGCCGGTGAAGAAGCGGGCGTATACCAGGTTCATCTGGGCGAAATCCTCCATATCCTGCAGGAAGACCGTGGTCTTCACCACCGCGTCAAGGCTGCTTCCCGCGGCCTCAAGCACGCATGCCAGGTTCTGTATCGCCTGCTCGGCCTGGTCGGCAGCGGTGGCGCCGACAATCTCACCCGTGGCTGGATCCAGCGGTATCTGCCCCGAGGTGAAGACCAGGTTACCTACGCGGTTCGCCTGGGCATAGGGGCCAATAGCGGCTGGCGCCTTGCTGGTTGCGATTACCTGTCTTGTTGTTTCCTCCATGATGCCCTCCAAAACTGCCGTTCTTCTCGTTACCTTCTCAGAGTGTCCTTCACCCTGGGGAGTGTGCTTTGCAACTCCCCTCTTGCTTCTCCCTGTTGTTGATTTGGCACCGGTCGCCGTCCTGTCTGGACCGTACTGGCTGCGGCGCTGCCCGTCAGGAGCCTGTTGCGTCTTCCTCCAAACCGTTCAGATAGTTATAGAGCGTGTATTTGGAGATCCCGTAATAGTCGGAGATGCGGCCAGAGCTCTTCATGACAAGCAGAGCGCCCTTCTTGTCGAGGAACTGGATCGCCCGCATCTTGTCTTCCTTGGTCATGGCCGAGATGGGTTTGCCAATGAGCTTGTGCGACTCGTCGATCAGCTGGTCAAGCAGGTTGTTGACGTCGCCCGGGATGGTCACCGTCTCCTGGCCGAGGTCCTCGACCATCGCCAGTTCATCCAAGGTACGTTTTGCCAGCACCAGGTCGCTGATGTCGAAGTTGATGCACAGGACGGCGACTACCTCGCCCTCGTCATTGCGGATGTTGATGGTGGATGAGCGGAGCATCCGCCCGTCCTTGGAGTTGGTGATATAACCAAAACGGTTCTCAACGTCCTTATCCTTAAGGGCCTTGAGAACCGTTTCACTGGCGCTGTCGCCTACTTGCCTGCCGGTCACATGACCGTTCTCAATAAAGGCGATGCTGTGGTCCACGCCGTGCGTTGTGTCATGGATGGCCACTTCGCAGTTGGAGCCGAACTGCCGGGCGATACCAACGGCGATGTCCTCCAAAAAGGGTTTGAACTGCTGATAACCCTGCTTGTCTTTTGCCACGATAACCTCCCTTTTCCGTCTCTTGGAGTATACTACTGAGCAATCTGCATGTCAACTAATTATTTGTATAACTAAAAATTATTTTGGTACGATATTGTTGCGAGGAGTATGGGTTTGACTTCACCCACCCTGCCCAGACCCGCCTGCATCAGGGAGCTAGCCCAGCGGGATGACAAAGGGGACGGTCCCTTTTGTCATATTGTCACCCCTGTCACACTATACTGTCACCCCAGGCTTGACCCGGGGCCTAGCCCAGCGGCTGTGGCACAACTGGGGCTGTCGTCTATTGCTGCCGTGGGCACTACGAGGGAAAAGAGCAGCAGTGAAGAAGGAGGGGTGACATGTGTTTGGTGATGACAAAGGGGACGGTCCCTTTTGTGACAAAAGGGACCGTCCCCTTTGTCATCACCCTTTGTCATAAAGCCTGGGGTGACAAGGGAAAAGGAGGGGACTTCAGTCCTTAGTGGGGCGCTCGACCTGAGTGAACCGTAACGCTCTCTGGAGATGCTGCGCCCTTTGTGCTCTTCTTGCTCTTCTGCTGGCGGAAGGCCAGGTTGGCAAGGAAGGCAACCACAAAGACGACCAGCGTGGTCTCGTTGAGGATGTTGCCCAGCCACAGCGGCGCCGCCTCTATCAGGGCGGGCTGCAGGGTTATGCCGTAGCCAAGCCCAAAGGCGACGCAGATGATGAGGATGTTGACCTCCGACAGCCCATCGGCAACAATCAGCTTGATGCCGTTGATTATGATCATCCCAAAGACCGTCAGCACGGCGCCGCCCAGGACCGCGGACGGCATGGCGCTGAAGATAGCGCCGATGGGAGGAAAGAACCCGGCGAGGATCAAGATGAACGCTCCCGTAGCAATACACCAGCGGTTTATGACTTTGGTCATCGCCACAATGCCGGCGTTTTGGCCGAAGGCCGTATTGGGCAGGCCGTTGAACAGGCCGGCAAAGGCGCAGCTCACCGCATCAGAGAGAATGGCGCCGGAGACCTCGCGGGGGGTGGCAGGTCGGTCGAGTGCGGCTGCGGTGATACCGTTGGTGTTCCCTATGGTCTCCAGTGCGCACACAATGTACAACGCGCCGATGGTGAGGATCGGACCCAGCTGGAATGCTGGCAGCACGGATGGGATGGGCAGCGCGACAGGTGCACTGTTGGTGATGATGCTGAAATCGACCATGCCAAAACAAGCCGCAAGGACATAACCGACTATCACGGCGATAAGAATGGCAACCGTCTTGCTGAAACCCTTGCCCCAACGCTGGAAAATAAGGACCACCACCATAACCGTCAGACCGACCAGGATGTTCTGCCATGAGCCATAGGTGCCCGCCGCTATTGCCGCAGCTCCGCCAGCCAGGTAGTTAGTCCCCACTGGCAGTAAAGACAGGCCTATGGTCATAAGCACGCAGCCTATGACAACCGGCGGGAAGAACCTGCTGAGAGGTTGATAGAGCAACCCGATGGAAGCCTGGACCACCGAACCGACGATGATGGCGCCAAACATGACGTTGGGGCCGTACTCAAGGCCGACGGTCAGCAGCGCTCCCAAAAAGATGAAGGAAGTACCCATGACAATAGGCAGACGCGCACCGATCTGGATGCGCCCGAGCTTGAGCGGATAGAGCTGCAGCAGTGTGGCGAGGCCTGAGATGAGCATGGCGCATTGGATCATCAAGAGTTGCTGGGCCGTTGTCATGGTGCCCTTTGCGACAAGCGCGCTTGAGATTATTATCACCGGCGCCAGGTTGCCGACGAACATGGTCAATACATGCTGAAGGCCCAGTGGTACTGCTACCCGCAACGGCGGACGGCCATCGAGTTGGTGGATGGTGTCTAACTCCACTTTTGCCTTGTCCACAAGAAGCCTCCTTAGCAATCCATTCCCCTGGAGATGATTCACGCCCGGATGGTGGTGATCATCTGCGCCGCCACGCCCGGGCCACGTGTCAGTCCTTCCGTCACGCCCGGATGGTGGTGCCTGTTGTACCCTCAATCCCCTCTTTCGCCTTGCCCAGCAGCGTTATGAGCGCACTGCGCCCCGCGCCCGAGGAGGCGAACTGCATGGCAGCCTGCACCTTGGGCAGCATGGAGCCGGGGGCGAAGTGCCCCTCCACTATATAGCGTTGGGCCTGATCGATGGAAAGCTCGCTGAGCCACTCCTCATCCGCGCGCCCAAAGTTGATGGCGACCTTCTCCACCGCGGTGAGTATGACGAGAAAATCAGCCTGGATCTGCTCTGCGAGGCAGGCGGCAGCGAAGTCCTTGTCCACCACCGCGCTGGCGCCCCTGAGGTGCAGGCCCTCCCGCATCACGGGGATGCCACCACCGCCAACGGCTATGGCTATCTGCCCGGCCGCCAGCAACGCCTTTATCGTCTGCTTCTCGATGATGTCGACAGGCCGAGGCGATGCGACCACGCGGCGGTACCCGCGGCCCGCGTCCTCCATCATGTCCATGCCACGCGCGACCATCTCCTGCGCCTCTTCTTGCGAGTAGAAGGCGCCGATGGGCTTGGTGGGGTTGGCAAAGGCGGGGTCGTCCTTGTCGACGACGGTCTGCGTGATGATGGTGGCAACGGGGGTCGAGTTGCCGCGCGAGAGCAGTTCCTCGCGCAGCGCGTTCTGCAGGTCATAGCCTATGTAGCCCTGGCTCATGGCCACGCACATCGACATGGGGATGAAGGGGGTCTTTGCCTCGGTCTTGGCTGCGCTCTCAAGCGCCAGGTTGATCATTCCCACCTGCGGGCCGTTGCCGTGGGCTACTACCACCTCACACCCTGCTTCTACCAGGTCGGCTATGGCGCGGGCGGTCTGCTTGGCCGCCGCCATCTGCTCGTAGAGGTTGTCGCCTAAAGCGTTGCCGCCCAGAGCAATGACAATGCGCTTTCCCATGACCCTAGGCCTCCAGGAGGCGGGCGATGCCTGCGGCCTCGAGTTGCTGGAGCGTCTTGGCGGGGTCTTTGACCTTGCTGAGGAAGATCATCGCGGCGATGATGTAGGGCTTGAAGCCGGCCTCTTTGTACAGGGGTACGCGATAGCGGTCGAAGACGCTTGCCTCGACCTCGCCCTGCTCGCAGGAGACGCCGGTGATGTCAGCGGGGAGGCAGTGCATGTAGAGCGCCTTGCCCGCGCGCGTGGTCTGCATGAGCGCTTCCGTGCACTCCCAGTCCTTGTGGGCGGCGTTTTGGGCGAGCAGTTCCTTCTCAAGCGCCTTGATGCCGTCTGAGTCGCCGTTGCCGTAGAGATTTGTGCGCTGTTCCATGGCGGCGAAGGGGGCCCAGCTCTTGGGGTAGACTATGTCCGCGTCTTTGAAGGCCTCTGCCATCGAGTTGGACTGGGTGAAGCTGCCGCCGTTGGCTGCGGCGTTCGCCTTGGCGACCTCGATCACCTCTGGCATGACGTCATAGCCCTCGGGATGTGCGAGATGCACGTCCATGCCAAAGCGGCTCATGAGGCCGATGATGCCCTGGGGCACACTCAGCGGTTTTCCGTAAGAGGGGGAATACGCCCAGGTCATAGCGATCTTCTTGCCCTTGAGATTCTCCACCCCACCGAACTCATGGATGATGTGCAGCATGTCTGCCATGCACTGGGTGGGATGGTCTATGTCGCACTGCAGGTTGACCAGCGTGGGTCGCTGCTCAAGGTTCCCGTCCTCATAGCCCTCCTGCACGGCCTTGCTCACCTCACGCATGTAGGTGTTGCCCTTGCCGATGTACATGTCATCGCGGATGCCGATGATGTCGGCCATGAAGGAGATCATGTTGGCCGTCTCACGCACCGTCTCGCCGTGGGCGATCTGGCTTTTTCCCTCGTCGAGGTCCTGGACGGTCAGCCCCAGCAGGTTGCAGGCGCTGGCAAAGCTGAAACGCGTGCGCGTTGAGTTGTCGCGGAACAGCGACACGCCCAGGCCGGAATCGAAGATGCGGGTGGAGATATTCCGCTCGCGCAGGTTGCGCAGGGCGTCGGCCACCGCGAAGGTCGCCTTGAGCTCATCGTCATCCTTCTCCCAGGTGAGGAGGAAGTCATTCAGGTACATGTCCTCGGTCTTGAGGTTGGCAAGCGTGCTGGTCAGGTGGGAAAAGTCGCTCATGGTGGGTCCTCCTTTTGGCGTGGTTGTCCAAGCTTGTGGTGCTGGGTCAGAGTACTGGGTCAGTTATCAGTTGGCGGCGATGCCGTCCTTATCGTTTTGATTGCAGTAGATAGCGGGGGTAGCGGCGTACACCGCGGCGCAGGTGACCAGGTCGCGCTTCCAGGTCTTCTCGTTGGGAGCGTGGGCCTCTTCTTCCTTGCCGGGGCCAAAGCCGATGCAGGGGATGCCGTAGCGGCCCATGATGGCGACGCCGTTGGTGGAGAAGGTCCACTTGTCGACCTTGGGCGTGCCGTACATGCCCTCATAGGCCTGCACCAGCGCCTGCGTGGCGGCGTGGTCCTTTGGGATGACCCAGGTGGGGAAATAGCACTCGGTGGGATAGACCAGGCCGGTGTAGCTGGGGCGGCTGTACTCGTACATGCTCACCACGGCGCCAAACTGCTGCACGGTTGGCAGCGCCCTGATCTCGTCGAGGGCCAGCTCCCAGGTCTCGCCGTCGGTCAGGCGCCGGTCTATGGAGATGGCGCATTTGTCGGCCACGGCGCAGCGTGAGGGTGACGAGAAGAAGATCTCCGACACCGCCAGCGTCCCTTTGCCCAGGAAGGGGTCGACATGGAGCCGGTTGTTGAGCTCTTCCACCTCGGCCAGGATCTTGGCCATCTTGTAGATCGCGTTGTCGCCGCGCTCAGGAGCTGAGCCGTGGCAGGATACGCCGGCGACCTCCACGCGGATCTCCATGCGCCCGCGCTGGCCGCGGTAGATGTTGCCGTTGGTGGGCTCGGTGATGACCACGAACTCAGGGCGGACCTGCTTCTCATTTATGAGGTACTGCCAGCACAGGCCGTCGCAGTCCTCTTCCTGCACGGTGCCGGTGACCAGCACCGTATAGCTGTTGTCGATAAGGCCAAGATCCTTCATGATCTTGGCGCCGTAGACGGCAGAGACAATGCCACCCAGCTGATCCGAGGTACCGCGGCCGCCGATCTCCGTGTCATTCTCAAAGCCCTCATAGGGGTCGAATTCCCAGTTGTCTGCGTTGCCAACGCCCACGGTGTCGATGTGCGCGTCAAAGCCGATGAGGGTCGCTCCCGTACCCAGGTAACCGAGCACGTTGCCCATGGGGTCTATCTCGACCTTGTCAAAGGAGAGCGCCTCCATCTCTTGGGCGATGCGCTTGACAACCGCTTCCTCGCCGGCGCTCTCGCCGGGGATGCGCACCAGGTCACGCAGGAACCTGGTCATATCTTGCTGGTAGTCCTCAGCAGCGTTCTTGATGCTCTCGAAGTCCATGATCTCTCCTCTTTGCTCAGCTGTTTCCTTTGCTGTACACCTGTTTTCCGGGTGCGCAGTTGCAAGCATACCACTGTTTGTGTGCAATATCAACTAATTTTTAGCACTAAAAATTATTATTTTGTTTAAGAGGCTTGTGTTGGGCTTAGAGGGGAGGTTGGGAGGTGGCGCGTGCTGTCTGAGTGTGGTACCCTGCTAAGGACTCCTGAGAAAGCGTAGAGGAGTTCTGGAGGAGATGACCCATGAACGGCGCATTTACAAAGACGAGGTAACGAGCACCACCCTCACCCTCGTCACCAACAACAAATAGCCTGTCAATCACCGTGAGCCCGCCCTGAGTGCGCCTCACGCCTCCATAGATACGAGAAAACCAAACATGAATAAACCTGAACTCCCGGCTCAATGCCGTGTAGAACCTAAAGCCCAAACCGAGCCAGAGCAAGAGCTCTCCGCCCTTGGCACCCTCGTGCCTATGCGCTGGCGCAGCATAGTCACCATTGTGTGGCTCGGCCAGGCCATAGCCATTGTCGCAAGCGGCGCTGCTGCCTACGCCCTCATCTGGTACATCACCATCACCACGGAAAGCCCGCTCATGCTCATGCTGGGCACCGTCTTCTTCTTCCTGCCCATGGCGATCATCGGCCCCTTCTCCGGCACCATCGTCGACCGCTACAGCCGCAAGGCCATCATGATCATCGCCGACCTCGGCATCGCCGTCTCCATGCTTGTCATGGCTTTCATCATCATGGCCGGCATGATATCGATACCGGTGGTCTTCATAGCTATTGCAGCAAGGAGCATCTGCACGGCCTTCCATCAGCCTGCCATGCTCGCCGCCATGCCGCTGCTGGTGCCCAGCCGCCACCTGGTCCGCATCAACACGCTCGACCAGGCAGTCCAGGCGGCGGGTAACATAGTCTCCCCCGCCATTGGCATACTCTTCTTTGAGACCATCGGGCTTCAGGCGGCGCTCTTCGCCGACGTAGGCGGCGCGACCTTCGCCTGCCTCACCCTGGCAGCCGTCACCATCCCCGCCGCGCACATGGCCAAGGAACAACGCCAAACCGTCCGCGCCGACATGCTGGCCGGCCTGCGCATCGTGCGCGATGTCAAGGGCCTGACCGCGCTCTTTGTCCTGTTAGCCATAGGCACCGCCGCTTTCATGCCGCTCGCCGCGCTCTATACCCTCATGACCTACAGCCACTTCGGCGGCGGCGGCTTTGAAGCGGCGCTGGTCGAGGCGGTCTTCGGCTCAGGCTTCCTCTTGGGCTCCATCATCTTGACCATCTGGGGTGGCGGCAAACGCCTCATGTATGTAGTAGGCGCTTCCCTGGTCCTACAGGGCGCTACCTTCCTGGTGATCGGTTTCCTGCCGTCCAGCATGTTTGTGACCTTTGTGGTCATCTCAGGCATAAGCGCTGTCTTCGGCTCCTTCTTCAACGGGCCGCTCAACAGCATCGTGCAACGCTGCGTCAGCCCGGAGAGGCTCGGCCGCGTCATGGCGCTCATGGGCGTGGTCACCTCACTCGCCGCGCCCGTCGGCCTCCTCATAGCCGCGCCCCTGGCCGAGGTCATCGGCATCACCCCCTGGTTCATCCTGGGCGGCGCTGCCCTGATATCCATCGCCGTCATCGCGGCGCTGATGCCCACCGTGCGCACTCTCGACATCCGCAACCAGCAGCAGCCCTAGCCTATGACGAGAAAGGCCGCGTCTCCCCTTACGCACTTTTGAGGGAGGTGCGGCCTCCCCTCGCCAGGCACACCTCCCCCACGCGCCTCCTTATAAAGGCAGCACTCCCAACCAGGTGTTGACGCATCTACGTGCGCCTGCAAGGGCTGGGGGAGACAGCGCTCCCATCCAGTCCCCTTTGTCACATCCCAAAACGCCCCGTCCCCTTTGTCACATCCCTTTGTCACATCCACTATCCTCTATCTGTCATACTGTTCGCATGGAACTGAGGACAGCAGCGATACTGCCGGTAGCAGGGCTTAGCTCGCGGATGGGTTTCTTCAAGCCCCTGGCGACCCTCTCCGGCTACCCCATGATCCGCCTGACCATGCAGGCTGCACTCGATGCCGGTGTGGATGAGGTGGTGGTTGTCTGCGGGAAGAACAGCGATGCGGTTCACCTGGCTCTGAAAAGCGCGGACGACGCCTGGGACTCAGCCCCCAGCCAGACGCCCCAACACCGCGTGCATTTTGTCTATAACAGCGCATTCGCCTCCAATGAGATGCTGGACTCCGTGAAACTGGGCCTTGGCAAGCTACTCGAACTGGAGCAGGCAGGCGCCCGCCTTGACGCGGCATTCGTCATACCGGGCGACATACCAGCCGTGAACCCGCAGACCTACAGCAAGCTCATCGCCCATCAGCAGGAGACAGGAGCCCCGGTATGCATCCCCAGCCGCAAGGGCATCACGGGGCACCCGGTCCTGTTCACCCGAGAGGTCTTCGACCTGGTATTGGCCTATACCGGTCCGGGCGGGTTGCGAGGGGCTATCACACCGTTGGTATCGTCATATCTGGAGACGGACGATAAGGGCGTCACCCTTGACGCAGACACCTTTGAGGACTTCCAGCAGCTCCAGGCCTACTTGGAGCACATAAGTGCAAACCCGTCATCCATCATCCACTGACAGGCACAGGACGGCTGGAAAACCCTTTATGCTACAATGGGCGCGACAGTGCTCTGAATCCCACATGCCCTGCTAGACGCGTTATGAGAGGTATCCCATGTATCTGAGAGAAGACGATAAGATCTGGATCGCCAGCGGTGACGGCGGCGCCAACCCCATCTACCTGCTACCTAAGATGGCCACGCGGCATGGGCTGGTGACCGGCGCGACGGGCACTGGCAAGACCACCACTATCAAGGTGATGGCGGAGGCGTTCTCTGAGATGGGAACCAGCGTGTTCATGGCCGACATCAAGGGCGACGTCTCGGGGATGTGCAAACCGGGCACGCCGAGCCCAATCATCGATGAGCGCGTGCGCACCATGGGGCTTCTGGACTTCACCTTCACCGGCTACCCGGTGCGCTTCTTTGACGTCTACGCCAAGCAGGGCATCCCCGTGCGGACCACCGTGTCGCGGATGGGCCCCGTCCTGCTTGCGCGCATCCTGGGGCTCAACGACACCCAGGCGGGCGTGTTGCAGATAGTCTTCCGCGTTGCCGACGACAACGGCCTGCTCATGCTGGACTTCAAGGATCTGCGGTCCATGGTGCAGTACGTGGGCGAGAACGCCAAGGACTTCACCGTGCAGTACGGCAATGTTGCCTCGGCCAGCATCGGGGCCATCCAGCGCGGTCTTTTGACCCTGGAGTCCGCCGGCGGCGACCTCTTCTTTGGCGAACCAGCGCTTGATCTGCAGGACTGGTTCGGTTTTGACGAGCGCGGCCGTGGCGTCATCAATATCCTGGACTGCGTCACGTTGTTCCAAAACCCGTTGCTCTACTCCACCTTCCTTTTGTGGATGCTCTCAGAGCTCTACGAGCTGATGCCAGAAGTAGGCGACCTGGACAAACCCAAGATGGTCTTCTTCTTTGACGAGGCCCACCTGCTGTTCAACGACGCACCCAAGGCCCTGCTGCAGAAGATCGAGCAGGTCATCCGCCTCATACGCTCAAAGGGCATAGGCATCTACTTCATCACACAAAGCCCCTCGGACATACCCAACACCGTGCTGGCACAGCTGGGCAACAAGGTGCAGCACGCGCTGCGGGCCTACACGCCCAACGACCAGAAGGCGATAAAGGCAGCCGCGGCCTCCTTCAGACCCAACCCCGCCTTCAACAGCGAGACCGCCATCAGCGAGCTGGCCACCGGCGAGGCGCTCATCTCAGCCCTTGACGAGAAGGGCGCGCCTCAGATGATCGAGCGCGGCTTCATACTGCCGCCCCGCTGTAACTTTGGCGTTGCTGAGCCGGAGCTCATCGAGCAGATCACCCGGGCTACACCGCTGTACACCAAGTACTACCAATCCTATGACCGCTATTCTGCCTATGAGGCGCTGGATGAGATGGCGCAGAGGCGCGAGCTGCAAAGGGAGCGGGACGAGCTAGAGGCCCAGCTGCAGAAGGAGAAGCTCGAAAAGGAGAAGGCTGCTGCCAAGGCTGCTGCCAAGCCCGCAGCTAAGAAGACCTCCAGCCCGGTCAACAAGGTTGTTTCCAGCAGCATGTCTCAGATTGGCAGGGATATTGGCCGCGAGCTCACCCGCGGGATCTTTGGCACCATCAAGCGCTAGACTCTGATAATAGGGGGCGGGGATGTGAAAACACTCCGTCCTCTTTGCCCTAACGGTGTTGTTGCTCTTCATTGGGTATTGCCGTTATATATCCTTTTTCGCAATGGGGACAATACCATTCATCGTACTCCATATCTCCAGCCCATCCGCTGCCAGAGTATGGGATATAGGGCTCTCCTCGCTTGTAGTAGTCTCCTTTGCAGTGAGGACATAGCTGCTTATCCATTGCGATGCACCTCCGGTTTCAAACGCCTCATGAGTCACATTTGTTCCCAGTAGGAAGTATACAAGCTCACAGTGAGAGTGGGGTGGCTGACAGGGCCTTGGTGTCTTGTTGGTCGTGGCTGACCAGAAGCAGGGTACGGCCATTGAGCTGCTCTTCTAACAGCGCCATAGCCGCCTCTGTGTTTGCTGGATCCAGGCCGGCAAAGGGCTCGTCGAGCAGGAGCAGCTGGCTGGGAGCAAGCAGGGCCCGGCAGAGTTCCACCCGCCTGCGCATGCCGCCGGAGAGTTGGCTCACCGGCAACTCAAGAGAGTCCTCGGGGAGCAGGCGGGCCAGGGTCTGATGGATTACAGCCTGGCTATGGCTGTGCCCTGCGACCAGTTGGATGTTCTCCACCGCGTTGCGTTTCTCAAACAGGCGCGCCTCCTGGAAGACCATGGCAATGCGGTTGCTGTGGGTCAGGGTGCCGCCGTCAGGCTTCTCAAGGCCTGCGAGGACCCGCAGCAACGTGGTCTTGCCGGTGCCGGAAGGGGTGTTCAAGGTGTAGCGCCCTGCGGGAGCAAGGGTGAGGTTGAGGTTGTCGATCACGGGTTTATCGTCAAAGGACTTGACCAGGCCCTGAGCTGTGACCTGCGTGGGGGTCTGCCAGATGCTTTCTGTGATGTTTTCTTGGATGAAGCGGGGTAGCGCCATGCGCCAGCTCCAGTCCTCGGAGCGCCTCAGCAGGGCGAGGAAGGCCTTCTCAGCCGCTATGCTCAATGCCACGATCACAAAGGTCCAGGCGAAGATGTCGGCTGATTGGAGGAGGATCTTGGCCTGGTAGATGTTGGCGCCGATGCTGCCCAGTGGCAGGCCGATGAGCTCGGCGGCGACGCCGGACTTCCAGCTCATGCCCACGGCGACCTTGCTGGCAGCCTGCAGAAAGGGCAGGATGGTGGGCCAGTAAAGTGCCGTCAGCCTGCGGCCGCCGGGCACTCTGAAGACGCGAAGCATCTCCAGCAGTTTCTGGTCGCGCTGCGTGAGGCCTTCCAGCACGGCGAAGTAGATGGCCGGGAAGGCCACCAGCAATACGGCGGCGAAGCTGACCCAGCGCGCGCCGAACCAGATGAGCAGCATGACTATGAAGCAGACGATGGGCACGCTTTTGATGAAGGTCACCGCTGGGTTGAGGAATGCCTTGAAGAGGGGGCGCTTCCAGGCGAGCGCACCCAGGGCCAGGGCCAGGAGCAGGGCGACCGTAAAGCCTAAGAAGATACGGAGCAGGGTGAAGCCGATGCTGGCCCAGAACCGCACTGTGGCGGCGTTGCCCAGCAGCACCCAGGCAGTCTGCAGGGGGCTGGCCAGCAGGATGTCGTTGTTGATGAGCAGGGCAGCCAGCTGCCACACCAGCAGCCAGAAAATGACAATGAGGGTCTTCTTTGCCCAGCTTGGCAAGCGCGAGCCACGCTTATGCGGCGTTGGCATGGTAGTAGAAATCGTCGCCGGGGAGGGCGCCGCCTATTGAGGCGGGGTCTGCTGCGAAGAGCACCTGCAGGTAGCTGCCTAAGGCGGCCTGCATCTGGTCTCCCGTAAGGCAGACCAGGTTGCATTGCGGGATTGCCTTTTGCGCTATCTGGGGGTTGTCGATGATGCCGCGCACTACCACCAGCTGGGCGGCTGCCCCTGGGTCACGCAGAGCCGCATCCACGGACGCTGCCTGATTGACCAGGAACTCCTCGACCACCTCTGGGTGATCAGCGAGAAAGGTGGTACGTACCACGGTGACGCCGGCGACCAGCTTGCCACCCTGCGCTCCCTCAACGCGCTGCCACTCGTCGGCCAGGCTCAGGCGCACCGACAGCTCGGGATTCTTGGTGGTCACTGCCGTAACGTAGGGTTCTGGGAGCAAAGCGACCGCGGTGGGATCGGCGCTTATGGCTGCCGCCAACTCGGTGGCCTCGGACTTGTACTCCAGGCTCACCTTGTCAACCAGGCCGTTTTGCTGAAGCAGGTGGTTCATCACGTATTCAGGGGTGGTGCCCTTGCCCGTCATGAGCAGGGTGCGGCCGGTGAGGTCCTCCAGCGAGCTGATGCTGTCATCGGCGCTGACCACGTAGAGCGCGCCTAAAGTGTTGACGCTGATGGCGGTGATACCGCCGTTGGTGCGGTTATAGAGTACCGCGGCTACGTTGGCCGGCACTAAGGCGATGTCAAGATTGCCGGAGACCATGCCCGGCAGGATCTCATCGGCCGTGCCGCTGATCTGGAAGCTGTAGTCGCCTATGAGCTGGGCTTGAGTGTCGCCCGCGGCACCCATGCCTCCCCCATCGGCCTCGGCCTTCTCCATGAAGTCCACCAGGCCTATGGAAGTGGGACCCTTCAGCGAGGCCACCCGTACGGGCACCGAGCCATAAGCGGGAGATGCGCCACTTAACGAGCCGTCCTTATCGTCACCGTGCTCAAGGTCAGCCTGCTGCTGACCTTCACCCGCAGGCTTGCCCGCACAACCAGGAGCGAGCAAGCCCAGCGAGATAACTACTATCAGCGCCAAAAGCAGGCGCAAAGAACGAAACAAACCTACTCCTCGTTTGGCATCTTCCAGGAGTGATGGTCGGTGTGCAGCAGGTGGTGCGACCGCTCGGAAAGCGGGGCTCCCAGGTACTCGTCGTAGACCAAAACGATCGAGGGGTTCTCATGCGAGAAGCGATAGACGTTGTGCTTATCCAGGCCGTAGAGGATCTGGCCGCGCACCAAGGGCGCTCCCGCATCGTCGGTGACCGGCTGGCCGCCGCCGTTCACGCAGCCGCCCGGGCAGCTCATGATCTCCACGAAGTCATACTCCACCTCGCCGCGCCTGAGGGCCTCCATCAGCTTCTCGGTGTTACCCAGGCCGCTGGCCACCGCCACGCGCACGGGGCCGGCGCCCGGCACCTCAAAGGTCGCCTCTTTCCAGCCGTCCAGGCCGCGAACGTCAGCAAAGGCATCTGGGTCCGGGTTCCCACCTGTCACCAGGAAGTACGCGCTACGCAGCGCAGCCTCCATGACGCCACCGGTCGCGCCGAAGATCTCACCGGCACCGGTGCCGATGCCCAGGGGGCTGTCGAACTCTTCCTCCTCCAGGCCTGCAATGTCGATGAACTCGGACTTCAGCAGGCGCTCCAGCTCACGTACGGTCAGCACCATGTCCACGTCAGGGCCAGCGCCGGCGTCACTGAGAGCCGGGATGATGCACTCGAACTTCTTTGCCAGGCAGGGCATCAGGGATATACAACGGATCTTAGCTGGGTCCACCCCAATCTTCTGCGCGAAGAAGGTCTTGGCAATGGGCCCGAACATCCCCTGCGGCGACTTGGCTGTAGAGAGACAGTCCACCATGTCGGGGTAGTGGCCCTTGATCCAGCGCACCCAGGCCGGGCAGCAGGAGGTGAACATGGGCCAGGGGTATTCATCCTTATGGGTGAAGCGATGGACAAACTCACTGCCCTCTTCCATGATGGTGAGGTCGGCGGCGAAGTCCGTGTCGAAGATGTAGTCGAAGCCTATCTTACGCAGGGCCGCTACCAGGCGCTTCACAGAAGCTTCCTCGTGGGTCAGGCCAAGGTGCTCGGCCCAGGCAGTGCGCACGGAGGGAGCCATCTGGATGACAGTGGTTATCTCCGGGTCATCCAAGAAGCCCAGGGCGCGGTCTGTGTCATCGCGCTCGCGCAGGGCGCCCGTGGGGCAGCGTACTATGCACTGGCCGCAGAGTGCGCAGGTCGACTCCTCGATTATCTTGTTGTCCTTGACGCCAATGGTGGTGCGGCTGCCGCGGTTCTTCAGGTCCCAGATGTGGGTGGCTTGGACGTTATCGCAGACGTTGATGCAGCGCATGCACTTGATGCACTTGCCTGCATCGCGGATCAACGCCAGCGAGGTGTTCCACTCAAAGGGCTCGATCTGCTCCACAAAGCGGGAGTCTATGATGTTGAGATTGTTAGCCAGGGTCTGCAGCTCGCAGATGCCGGAGCGCACGCAGCTGGCACACTGCACGTCATGTTGGGAGAGCAGCAGCTCGACATTCATCTTGCGGGACTTCTTGACCTTGGGGGTCTTGGTCTTTATGACCATACCGTCGACAACCTGGTTGTTGCAGGCGGCGATGAGCTGATCGGAGCCCTCCACCTCAACGCAACAGACGCGACAGGCGGCTATATCATTGACGCCTTTCAGGTAGCACAGTGTGGGGATGTTGATGCCGGCCTTCTTGGCGGCGCCAAGTATGGTCATCTTATTGGAGACTTGGATGATTTGACCATCGATGGTCACGGTGACTTCCTGCTTTACCATGAGAAGGACCTCCCTCCACGTAAAGCGGCTAAACCAAAGTGGTCGCAGCGCAGGCAGCGGTTAGCCTCCTGCTGCGCCTCCTGGTCGCTGAAGCCGCATTCCACCAGGCTATAGTCGCCGGCGATCTCTTGAGGCAGTACTTCGATCATATTGGCACGGGCACAATAGGCCTTGCCCTTGGGCAGAGCGGAAGGAATCTCCACATCCACGCTGATGCTGTGATCGAAGCCCAGGTAGGTATCGATGCTGCGCGCCGCAGCCTTGCCGGCGGCAATGGCGAGGATGGCTGTTGCCGGCCCCGAGGAGCAGTCACCGCCCACAAAGATGCCATCGGCGTGGCCGGCGCTGCCGTCCTTGGCAGCGACAAAGCGTCCCCGTTCCACTTTGAAGCCAGCAGCCTCAAAGTGGTGGTAGTCGATGACCTGACCGATGGCCAGGACCAGGGCATCACAGGCAAGCGTGACAGCTGGCTCGTCCAGGGGCACGGGCGCCGGTCGGCCGCCGGCCGGCATGGCGCCGACCATCTGCGGTTGCACCTTCAGCCCGCAGACCTTTCCGTCAGCAAGCTCGATGCCCACGGGGGCGACCAGCTCCTGCAGGATACAGCCCTCTGCTTTTGCCGCGTCGATCTCAGCAGCTTGGGCGGTCATGTCCATCACCCTGCGGCGGTACACTATCCGCACCGACTTGGAGCCCATGCGCAGGGCGGTGCGCGCCACATCCATGGCCACATTGCCGCCACCCACCACGATGACGTCCTTATCGTTAAAGTCAGGTACCTCATCGCCACCTATGTTGTACAGGATGTCTATGGCGGAGAACACGCCCTCAGCGTCCTCGCCCTCAAGGCCCAGGCGGTTCTCCTTGTGCGCACCAATGGAGAGGTAGACGGCGTCATACTGCTCAGCGAGCTCTGCGATGGTCAGGTCCTCGCCCACCCGTATGCCGGTCTCTACCGTGATGCCCGCCGAGAGCAGGAAGTCTATCTCTGCCTGCAGGATGTCCCTGGGCAGACGATAGGCGGGGATGCCATAGCGCAGCATGCCGCCCAGCTGCGAGCGACGGTCGAAGACCACGGGCTCGTGACCCATCAGGGCCAGGAAGTAGGCGGCGGACAAGCCGGAGGGGCCTCCGCCTATGACAGCGATGCGCTTACCGGTGGGCGCCGCCTTTGCAGGCAGAACGTTGGCATCACAGTGGTCTGCGGCATAGCGCTTGATACCGCGGATGTTGATGGGGTCGTCCATCATTCCGCGGCGGCACTGCAGCTCGCAGGGATGCTCGCAGATCATGCCGCAGGCTACGGCAAAGGGGTTGTCCTTGCGGATCAGGCTCAGGGCATCGTTGTATCTGCCGGCAGCCGTCAGGGCTAGATAGCCGGGAATGTCCACGCCGGCCGGACAGGCCGCAACGCAGGGCACCGGCGCAAAGCTGTCCGCACCGCAGTTGTTATGCTCAATGTGGAACAGGTAGTCATCCTTAAAGCCCTTGATCGAGCGCAGGGCCACCGCAGCCGCCTCGTAACCAATGGCGCAATCAGCCGAGTAATAGATGCTCTCAGCCAGCTCGGTTATCAGGTCGATGTCCTCGGGGACGCCATAGCCGTCCAGAATCCCGTCGATCAGCTCGCCCAGCTGGACCAGGCCAACGCGGCAGGGAGTACATTTGCCGCAGCTCTGCGCGACGGCCAGTTTGGCAAAGGCGCTGGCGAACTCCACAGGACAGCTGGTGGGAGCGCTCACGCCGATACGCCCCTCTAAAGCTGCATAGAGATCCTCCATCATCGCCAGCCCTCTGCTTTTCTCGTACACTTCGATAACTGCCATCCTCATCTCCCTCTACGCGTGGTTTTCCTGCTCCGTGACAAGTCTGCCAACCATTATATGGGTAACGATACAAACGTGCTGCTGCCAGAATAGCAGGATTCGGCCATCAGGTATGGTTCTTCGTTGAATTGGCGGTGATTATTGCCTGAGCCTGTCTTTGGTGACGAGAAGGGCGGGTTTGCTGTTATTGACAGCAACGCCGTAATGACAGCCTGTTATCGCAGGAAGCTCAGCGAGCGTTTTGCCGGGTAGAGAGAGGGGGGGGTGAACCCATCTATCTCATTAGCGCTCTTCTTCCTTTTTCATTCCCTTCTCATTACAGAGACAAGCAACAGTTAAAATCTGATGCTCAACAGTAATAATTATACGGTATTCTATTTTTTCCATAGTCCAGCTCTAAACCTGACCATAACCACCGCAGCGTATGAGGTAATTGTAATCGCGATGGAACATGACAACGACAAAGAGGGCGACATGAACTCTTCCCTTGATTCTGAGAGCCAGTATTACAATATTACTGACCTTGCGCCCCTGCAGCTACATAACGAGCTTTTTAATATCCAACTCAGCATCATCTCTGAACTAGAAATGAGTTCACTTCTTAAATCACTGGTTAATCGTGCTCGTTCGTTTTTTAATGCAGATCTGATCGTGCTGTTCCTTTACGACGTAGATAAAGGTGTGTTGCTATACGAAACGGACTCAAGTAAGACTGGAAAAAGCTACGAAAATATCAGCCTCATGCCAGGTGAAGGTGCGGCAGGAATGGCCTTTATTGAAAAGCGATCAATAGCAATCGAGGGCTATCGGGGGTGGGATAATCGCTATTTGTCAGAGAAAGAGATTGCTGAGGCGAATCACGCCATGGCCGTTCCCCTGTACTGGGGTGAAAATGAAATGATTGGGGCACTGACTGCTGCTCGATTTTCATCTGGCAGCAAGCCCTTCTCCGCACGAAGTGTAAAAAGGCTGGAAGCATTTGGTTTATTGGCATCTATCGCGATTCGAAATGCCCGAGACAGAGAAATGATCATTTCACTTAACGAGCGGCTGATGGAACAGAGTGCTTTCATTTCCTCGGGATTGTCGCTCACAGAGAGCATGCTCTATCAAAGAAACCAAGAGTTGATGGAGTCTCTAAAAAAGAATGAAAGGATACAATCAGAAGAGCGCAGGCGAATAGCAAATGATATGCACGATGATGTTCTCCAACTGCTTTATGGGGCAAACAATCTTCTTGAAGCAGCTCTGAATTACTCACAGACTGATCCGACCAAAGTTCCCGATATTATCGCATCCACCAAGCAGGGCTTAGCTGAAACCGAGCGTTCTTTGCGGGGAGCAATTCATAACCTCAGGCACTCTGGATTGGAAAAAGGAAGCTTTATCGCAGGTTTGATTAACTATGCAAAAGCCATGTCCAATGATGCAGGACTCAGTTTTAGCTCCGAAGTAATCGGAGAAAAACGACTCTTGGGTGCAAGCTCTGAGATGGTAGTTTTGAGGATTATCCAAGAGGCAATACAAAATACGATTGAGCATGCGCACGCTGATAGTATTACCCTGACCGTTCATTATCAAGACGAACAGGTTTGCTTCCTAATTGAAGATGATGGAATTGGAGTAGAATTAACTGAATCAGAAAACCGACAAATGGTATCAAAGGAAAACCATTATGGGATGCAGATAATGTATGAGCGAAGTGAGGCAATAGGTGCTCAGTTGCGCCTCCAGTCAAGACCTGGTGTTGGTATGGGTGTTGCCTTGACCATACCCTACACAAAAGGAAATCCAGCTGGATAAGGGAGATTCTGTGGATTCCAAAATAACTGTAGCAATCGTTGACGATCACCCGACTTTCAGATATGGGTTAACAATGCTGCTTGAGTCATCGAACAATATCAGGGTGATTTGGGAAGCTGAAAATGCCCTGCAGGCGCTCACTCTCTTACAGGATGCCCAACGAACCCCAATGGTAATGCTCCTTGATGTCAAAATGCCGGGACCTGATGGTGTAAGCATGGTCAAGCGCCTCTTACAAACAAGTCCTGGATTAATAATCATCATGCTCACAGCCAGCGAGGAGCCATCATGCCTGTTGCAGGCAATCTCAAATGGTGCTACAGGCTATCTACTAAAAAGTGAATCGTCTAGTCAGATCATCGATAGCATACAGAGAGCATGCCAAGGACAACATATAGTCAACCAAAAACAAATTGATTTACTCTTGGACAATTTATCCAAACTGACGAATGAAGCTGAGCTTTCTAAAATCGGCCTGACAAAGCGTGAGATTGAGCTGGTCAGCTATCTTGCTAATGGGCTTTCCAATCAAGAAATCGCAGAAAAGATGTTCATAAGTGTTTCCAGCACAAAGCGCATGATCGATAAAATCATAACAACCCTGGGGGTTTCAAACAGAACACAGGCTGTCGCCGAACTCATCAAACATGGCTTGATTTAGGCTTCCTGTCTCAGCAAGCACCTGCAAGCCATGGAAATCATTTAGCTTCCTGATGCTTCTTTTCCACTCTTGCGTGTTTACTTTGTTTCACTCTTTCTTTCTGAAATGCAAATCTTGAAAAACTGAGCCAAACGCCACCATAACTGGCCCCCTTTACTCTGGTTGACATATCGGAGCCTTTCTATACTGCCTTTCAGAAGCTGATATCGGGTCTTCAGTCAAAGCTAACTGTCCCGATGCCTGTCGAAAGGAGCGAGCAATGGATTTTGATTTCACCGATGAAGAACTACTATTTCAGAAGCATTTACGGGAGGGAGTAGAGCGCCTTATTGCGCCTGGGTTTAAAGAGAGATGGCATTACGACGGCTTAAACCGTGATTTGTTGCCTCCGCTCAAAGAGCTTGGGCTGCTCGGCTTTGCATGGCCTGAGGAATACGGCGGACAAGGTGTGATACTGCCCGACATCATGCACGGCATCGCTTTCCTTGAGCTGGGGCGTGCCGACTGTTCTTCGAGCATTATTTTTGGTGCGACAGTTGAGTGCGCTGAAGTACTAATGGAGCTTGGCACGAAGGAACTCCAAGATGAGTGGGGACCAAGACTTGCCACTGGAGAGGCATACTGCGGTTACTGCTTTGTAGAGCCCGGCATGGGGACAGACCTGGGGAACATCCAGACCAGAGGTGAATTGCAGGAAGATGGAAGCTGGATCATCTCCGGTGACAAGGCATCTGTCTCATTCTGCACTTCCGATGCTTTCATTGTGGCTGTTCGTACAGGCGATCAACCGGGCGCATACGGTGTTTCATTATTCTTTGTTCCTGCCGATCTGGAAGGCGTCTCTGTTTCAATCTATGAGGATTTTGGTATGAAGGAGATCGGCCGTGGCGGTGTTGCACTCCGCAACGATCGCGTTCCAGCCAAATACCTGTTAGGGGAACGCGAAGGTGGATTCAAGCCCATTATGCACATCTTCGATGCAGGACGCCCAGCACTCGCTCTCATGTGCATAGGGGCGGCAGAGACCGTTATGGAGCAATGCGTTGAGTATTGCAAGCAACGTGAGGTTTTTGGTCAGAAACTCAGCAAGTATGAAGCTATCTCTTTCGGCCTCATTGAGCATAAAACCAAGCTTGATCTGGCTAAGATGATGGCCTTCAAGGCGTTTTGGTTGCGATCTCAGAAGAAATGGAACGCAAAGGAAGCAGGGCAGGCTAAGTTCTATGGTTGCGAGGCAGCTTTTGAGTCGATTTGGTTCTGCACTCGTGCGTTCGGACATCTTGGTTATACCTCAGAATACGATGCGCTCTACCGTCTCGCTGATGTAATGGGATTTGCTTGGGGTGACGGATCGTGGGAAGTCTGCAAGATGGTCGCAGCACGCGATGAGTTTGGAGAAGAGTACCTGCCCTATACACGCCGTAAGCGCACTGACGCTGTTAGTAAGTAGTCATTTCAGTTGTGCACCGCTTCTGCAACTATGCCGAAGCGGTGCTGTTTATGGAGGCTTGTATGGAAAAGATTATCGTTTGCTATAAATGGGTTGTTGATGAGAATGACATCTCGGTCGATTACGACGGCAACATCAAAATGAGAGAACCCTCTTATAAAGTAAGCCTCTATGACCGAAACGCCATTGAGGCGGGCACACAACTTGCAGAGAAGTGTGGCGCCCAATGTGTGGCGCTTACAGCAGGGGACGCAAAGTCTGAAAAGTCACGCAAGGAGGCGCTCTGTGCTGGTCCAAGCGAAGGATTTGCGGTGATTGATGATGCGTTGGAATCCGCTGACAGCCTACTTACCGCAACTATTTTATCCGCTGCCATCAGCAAGATCGGTGATGCCCAGCTCGTTATCTGTGGAGAGGGATCCGGTGATGTCTACGCGCAACAGGTAGGACCTCGTATTGCAGCTGCTCTTGGCTGGCCCTTACTGACATATGCAACAAGCATAGAGGTAGATGGAGAAAAGCTCAGGATAAAAAGGGATGGCTCGGAAGGGACTGAGCTGCTGGAGGCCGTTCTTCCTTTGGTAGTAACTGTGGCTGGAGATTGCAATACTCCGAGAATGCCTGGCTTGAAAGATGTCATGGGAGCGGGCAAAAAGCCCTTTACCATTTGGTCGCCCAGCGAACTCAACTGTAGTGCAGAGGAACTAGTTAATGGACTCGCAACAATGGAGATCATTGGTAATCGTCCTGATAGGAAGAACATCGTAATAAAGGGTTCAGGTAAGGAAGCCGCTGATGAAGTCATCAGGGGGCTTATCAGCGAAGGCGTATTAGGGTAAGGAGAACCAGATGAGCAAACAAGTATTGGTATTCTCTGAATTGGTTCGAAACATACCAGAGTTGATTACTGCCGCAAAGTCATTAAGCGAATCCGTTTCAGCCGTTGTTATTGGCAGCGAGGAGGACGCGAAACTCGCCATTGCATGCGGAGCTCAAAAAGCATTTCTGGTTGATGTTGTAGCCGATACTCCCTCTGAAGCCTATGCCTCTACCATCGCTGCAATTGTGCGGGATGCTGATGCAAGTGCCCTTCTGGCAAGCTTAACTCCTAAAGGACGCGCAGTTGCTGCGTTTGTCGCACAAATGCTCAATGCTAGCTGCGGGTCGGAATGTAAAACCATTCAAAAGATCGATGAGACCTACTCCTTCAGCCGTGCGATATACGGAGGCAAGGCGACATCTTTCGAAAGAGCTTCCACTGAGGTCTTTGTGGCAACCATACCCCTTCGCTCGTTTGAGGCAGCGGCCTCAGATCAAACAAACCAAGGCGAGATCATCAGAGTTGCATCGCAGGCAGCAACATATCCTGTAAAAATAGTCGAAGTAGTCCCGCGAGAGGGCGATAGTGTCGATGTTACTACTGCAAGTGTGGTCGTCTGTGTTGGCCGTGGGGTTGTAAAAGAAGACGATCTGCCCATGGTAAATGAACTCGCTGAGGCTATTGGCGGTGTAGTAGGTTGTACCCGTCCTATCGCTATGGACTTCAAGTGGTTTCCCCAGGACCGCTACATCGGTCTTTCCGGCAAGTCGATAAAACCGAAACTATTCATTGGCGTGGGTGTATCAGGACAGATCCAATGCTTAGCAGGCGCTAATGACTCGAAGGTGATCGTCGGCATTAACAAAGACGAGAATGCGCCCATTTTTGAATATAGCGATTACGGAGTTGTAGCTGACTTATATGAGTTTGTTCCTGCGCTGATAGCTTCGATAAAAAGCCTGTGAGCGCCATTCACCAACATTAGAGGAGGATTCAATGGAGGTCTTTAAAACAAAAAAAGGGCTTATCAAATTTGCGATTTCGCTCGTGGTAGGTTTGGTAATCGCCTTTCTACCTGCAAGTGAGACATTAACGCGTGAAGCGCTGATTTTCCTGGGTGCTTTTGTATGGTACATATTAGTTTCCTCGTTCGATATCATCCCGATGCACATCAGTGGAATAATCGTGGCAACTGTATTGGTTGTAACCCGTGTATTGACTTTTGAAGACGCATTCAAATCATTTGGTACTGCAACACCTTGGCTCATCTTTGGTGTTCTGGGTTTTGCCGCAGCGCTCCAGGCAACAGGGTTAATGAAGCGAATAGCGCTTTGGGTATTGCGAATATTCCCTAAGTCATTTGGCGGTAGGGTTACAGCTCTGACAGCCGTCAGCGCAATACTTGGCCCTGCTATTCCCTCATCACCGGCAAAAGCCTCGCTTATCGCCAGCTTGGCAGTACCTATCTCGCAAGAGTCTGGTTATGAGAAGAATTCTAAACAGGCTGCTGGCCTTTTTACAGCATTCTTCGCTCCTGTTGTATTGTTCAGCCCAATCTTTGTCAGTGGGGCAGTCGGAGTTCCTGCGATGATGGCATTCATGCCAGATATCAAGTTTTCCTGGCTGAGCTGGTTTGGCGCTACCTGGTGGCTCGGTTTGACGCTCCTGATTCTGGGATATGTCTTTGTTCGATTCTTTTACCGTCCAAACAAAGCAGAGCGGGTTGCTGCTCAGGCACGAGTCGATGCCAGCGAAAAGAAAGAAGACTCTGTGACGCTTGCTCTCAGAGAGATGGGTCCGATGAGTCTGCACGAAAAAATCGGACTGATCACTTTGCTTGTGGTAATAGTAATTTGGATAACCGAAAGCTTCCATGGAGTAAGCACTGCTATGGTCGCAATCTGCGCGCTGCTTCTCATCACGCTAATCGGCATTTTCAAAACTGAGGACTACGTGACCAAGGTGCCTTGGCCGATGATCCTTATTGCTGGAACTATTATGACAATGGTAAGCTGCTTCAGCAGTTTGGGAGTCAGCGCTTGGTTGGGTTCTGTGCTTGGACCGATCATGGGCCCTGTTGGGACAAACCCCTATCTCATGATACTTGCTATCTGCATCGCTGGTTTCATCCTTCGTTTCTTCATAGTTTCACAGCAGGCGATAATTGCAATCATGCTGGGAGTATTTGGTGCTGTGGCCGTACCGGCTGGTATTAGCATCTTCATAATCGTCTTCATTACCTGGATGGCGACAGCAACCTGGCAGGTACCTTATGTCAACTCGTCTTACTTCACCGCACGAGGAATAACGGACCAGATGTGCGAGCATAAATACCTGAGAACAGGTTCTTATTGTATGGCTGCGATTGTAATGATTGTATGTGTTGCGTCTGTTCCGATTTGGCAACTGACTGGTTGGATAGTGTAAACAAACTCAACAGATAATCAGGGAGATGAATAAAGCCATCTCCCTGATTCTTTCTATGATGCATCAGTAATATGGAGGTAAAAATGAGAGTGCAAGATATTCCTGTGTTTGGCAACTTATCAGATGTGCAAGTGATCTTCTCTGGCGTGAACATCGCCTGCCCTTTTGCAGCCTACCTCATGGCCGAGAACGGGGCGCGTGTTATCAACCTCGAGCCAGCTGAGCGACCGGAAAACGCCAGGTACAGAGCCCAACCCTATGGTTTCCTTTGTGAACGTAAGAATGAGCTTTGCGTTAACCTGAATATGTCGAGCGAAAAGGGCCAGGAGGTTTTTTTAGATTTACTCAAGACAACTGACATCTTTTTAGAAGGTTTTAAGGGCGGTACCTTTGAAAAATGGGGTTTGACGGATGAACGTATGTGGGAAGCTAACCCAAAGTTGGTGATTGTTCATATCTCAGGTTTTGGTCAAACCGGTGTACCCGAATACGTGTCACGTGCATCCTATGACCCCATTGGGCAGTGTCTTGGCGGTTATGTTTGGCTCAATGGTGAGCTCGATGGACAGCCGCAAACAGCCAAACCATATACCGGCGATTATGTAACAGCCCTATTTGCCTGCTGGTCAGCTTTAGCGGCTTTAGTTGGAGCACGCACAAACGGCAAGGGCGAGAGTGTGGATTTGGCAATGATCGAAGCATTATGGAAGATTCAGTATGACTACCCACTAGTATATTTTCGCGATGGCGTTGTCAAGGGCAGAATGGGCAATAATGACCCTAAGGTTATCGGCTTTGGCGCTTATGAGTGTGGAGACGGTGAATACGTCTTCATCGCGCTCTCCGGTTTTGGGCCTGTGACTAAGATGGCTAAGGCCATAGGGTACTCAGATCCGGAGCTAGACCTTGAGAAAACCATGATCCTGTTGCGCGGAAATCCTGTGCACACACGTTACGACGATGCTATTCACGAGTTCTGTATGCAACACACAGCCGCCGAAGTCGATGAATTAATGCTTAGGTTCAGTGTTCCCTGCTCCCGTGCCTATAACATTGAGTCAATCCAGGAGAACCCACAAGTCAAAGCGCGTGAGTTGTTTGGTGAATGGGAAGACAAGCACTTTGGAACCCTGAAAGCTATTAATCCTGTGCCGAAAATGAAGAACCGCCCACAACAGATTTGGACAGGAGTGCGTTATTGGGGAGAAGACAACGACGACATCCTGAAAGATATAGGGTACAGCGAAGAAACTATAGAACAGCTCTACGAACAGGGAATCATTACTAGAACCCCTGAAAACGGAGGGTATCCCATACCAGCTGTCTAATTAGTGTCGGCAGAGCTTGCCGCAGGGGCTTACCCCTGAGATAGATATCGATACACGAAACAAGAGGGAAAGAGGAGTTTGATGAGCGAAGAGGCATTTGATGCAATTGTCGTTGGCGGTGGTGTTTCCGGTTGTGTGGCAGCATATGTAATGGCCAAAGAGGGGTTGAATGTCCTCCTGGTCGAACGTGGAGCCGAATGCGGCGAAAAGGAAATGACTGGTGGGAGGATTTACACTCATAGCTTAAAACAATATATGCCAGAGTGTTTTCAAGACGCACCTCTAGAAAGGCGTGTAGAAAAAGAACGTATCAGCTTCACTTATGACAACTCTGCGTTCACCGTTGACTATACTGAAGATCGAGATGCCGACCCGAAGAGAGACTCGTACTCGGTTTTATCAAGCAGGCTTGTACGTTGGCTGGGAGAGAGAGCGGAAGAGGCAGGCGCTATGGTAGCCTGCGGTATCCGCGTCGATGATCTGTTGATACATGATGGCAGGGTTTCGGGCATCATCGCCGGCGATGACGTACTGGAGGCAAAAGTCGTCGTCTTAGCCGACGGGGTAAATTCCCTTTTGGCCGAGAAGGCAGGTATCGAGCGTGATGTCAGCGCCCATCGTATGGCAGTGGGAGTAAAAGAGCTGATTGAGCTTGACGAGGAACAGATCTGTGATCGATTCGGTGTCGAGCAAGGCAAGGGTGTTGCCTGGCTCTTCGCTGGTGGTGTTACTGAAGGCGCATATGGTGGCAGCTTTCTTTATACCAACAAAACCTCTGTCTCCCTAGGCTTGATTCGTACTCTGAGTGATATTGAAAAAGGTGAATTGAGCCTACCCGCCCAACTTGATGCTTTCAAAAAACACCCGGTTGTGGCCCCTTTGCTGAAAGATGGAAAAACAATCGAATACTCTGGCCATATGGTTCCCGAACCCGACTTGGACTTTGTCCCTGGTGGCAAGCAGCTTCATGTGCCAGGTTGTATTGTGGTAGGCGATGCAGCAGGCCTGATAATCAACATCGGTTTCATGGTCCGTGGTTTGGATCTTGCTGTTGCGTCAGGTGGAATTGCTGCTCGGGCTATCGCCGAAGCTCATGCGAATAAGAAACTGGATTCGGCAGGTTCGCTGTACGAGCAATATCTAAAAGACAGCTTCATTTTGCAGGATATGGATGTTTATAAGCGCTTTCCTATCATTATGACAAATCATCGCATCTTTAATGAGTACCCGCAGATGCTTACTGGTCTGATGTCAGATATGTTTGTACTAAACCCCGACGAGCACTCGAAGCCAGTTATGGGTAGAGCGATGGCTCGTATCAAAGAAGCCGGTGGAATTCGCTCTTTCTTAAGGGATTTTCGTGGTTTTGCTAAAGCGTTGAGATAGTAAGGATGCAATCATGACACAGTATCTGAATGTAGATGGCCTGCTTGGAATAGATAGATTCAATGTTGATGAGCATACTGCACATATTGAATTAAACAAGGACTGGAAAAATGAAGTGGAAATAGATCGACTTGTCAGAGCATGTCCTGCGGGTCTCTACCGATATAACGATTGTGGCGAACTGATATTTGACTATGCAGGATGCCTTGAGTGCGGAACATGCAGGGTATTGGGGCTTGGAAACGTAGTTGAGAAATGGGAGTGGCCACAAGGTGGTTTTGGAGTCTCTTATCGCTACGGATGATTCAGGTAATACAAACCATGAAAGAATACTTTAACACTATCACCCGTCATGTAGGGTTGAAGACAGGATTGCCAAATGTTTGAGCAGTATCCCAACATTTTTTGTATTCCTGTGCCCTTGGGAGAGGGTTTCGCTGGTCACACAAATTGTTATGTACTGAAAACTGAAGCCGGTGTTGTCCTGATAGATTTTGGATGGAATGCGGAAGAGTCGTTTCTCACGCTCACAGCAAATCTAAACAAGGCGGACGTGTCGCTTAGGGACATCAGATATCTTGTCGCCACCCACACACACCTTGATCACTATGGTCTGATAAATCGTTTGCGTCTGCTTACCGATGCATCTCTGGTTGTGCACAGGTTGGACTATCAGCTTTCTGCAGAGCAACAAGCTCTAGCTGGATCAACTCTGGAAGAGCCGGGGAAAGAAGGGGGGTTGCACCGTGAGAAGGAGTGGTTACGTGCTTGTGGGATGTCGGGGAATGGCCTGACTTCTCTGGCAGAGATGTTGAAATCACCCATACATGTCAATGGTGATGTGTTTCCTGACCTCTGCGTTGGTGGTGGTGAAGTAATCAGCTTGGGCTCGATTAATCTGGAAATACTTTGGACTCCTGGCCACACAAAGGGACACATTTGCCTCTTTGATAAAGAGAGAAGGATTCTCTTCTCGGGAGATCATGTTCTTGAGGAAGCAACTCCGAATATTGGATTAGAGATGGATATCGACAGTAATCCACTTGCCGACTATCTCTCTTCTCTCAAACACCTGGAAGAACTGGATATACACCTGGTGCTCCCTGGACACGGCAAACCATTTGGAAGCCTTAACAAGCGCATTGAAGAGATCTGCCTACACCATACAAATAGACTTAAAGAGATTCATGGCCTCTGCGTAAAAGAAGCAAAGTCTGTTTTTGAGATTGCGGAGAAAACTGCCTGGTTTGCCCCATGGAGTGAACTGCCTTTGTACAGTAAGCGCGCAGCTCTTGCAGAGGCTCTGGCTCACACAGAGCTTTTGTATTCCCGAGGTTTGTTAAAAAAGGGAATAGAAGACGGGGTGTTTCTTTATTCGCAAACTGAATGACGTATGCGGCCTTCGATCTGACCGCCAAACAAGTCCGACGAGGAGAAAAGATGCAACAAACCTCTTATTTTCTTAGAAGAAGCAGTTCAATGTGGCCAGATCGTCTGGCGGTGGTATCAGGTGATACCGAGCTTACCTATTGCCAATTAAACAAAGTCGCTAATAAATGGGCTTCTGCACTCAAAGCATATGGGATACATGCAGGCAGTCATATAGTTTATGTTGTGAATAACAGCGCTGGCGCCGTAACGATATGGGAGGCTACTCAAAAGATCGGGGTTTGCGCAGTTCCGCTGAATACCCGTCTTGATGAGAAAACAATGACAGACATGTTAATGCTCATCGAGGCTCAGGCAGTGATTTTCGACTCAAAAAACGCTCAGAAAACCATTAATGTGCTTCGCTCCATCGATTACCAAGGCCTGGTGATATCTCTCGAGAGTGAACAGGGTGCTTCCTGCTGCGAAATGCAAGATATTAGCGGCACGGTCTTTGATGAAGAGGCTTTCCTGTTGATGGGGACAGAGGATGAAATCGATGCAGACTATCCTTCCAATACACCCTCTCTCATTCTTTTTACCAGTGGAACAACAGACAAACCAAAAGCTGTATTGAGAACAAGGCAGATGGTTTTCGATATTTCCATTGTGCAGATGATTGAGAACAGAAATTTGGATGGAACGCTCGATGTCATGTACTCGCAAAACCCTCACTACCATTATGGAGGGATTATCCTGATGTTAAAAATGTGCGCTCTCGGAGGGACGCTAATAACAGAAGCACGCTTTGACCCGAAGAGGGCTGCTCAAATGATAGAGCACTATCGAGCAACACAGGTTTTTATGATTCCCCCTACCCTGTTCACCCAAATGTTTCTATCCAAGGTATGGCAGGATCATGATTTGAGTTCTGTAAGACAGGCGCAGTGTTCAGCCGGGGCATCGAGTTGCAAAATATCAGAAGCCGTCTTCCAAATGTTTCCAAATACACGATTTCGAGTTTCATATGGCGCTTCTGAGTCAGGCAGCCCCACTTCAGCAAGTTTCACACAAGAGCAACTTGTAAGGCGTCCTGAGCTGGCTTCGTCAATCGGTAGGCTCAACGCGAATGTTGAAATGAGGTTAGTTTCCGACTCAGGTCGCCCATGCAAGACTGGTGAAGTTGGAGAAGCCCTTGTCAGATCCTCCGTTGTATTTGCAGGATATATAGGACAACCAGAACTAACACTGCAAGCTTTTGAACAAGAAGGCTGGTTGCATACCGAGGATCTCATGCGAAAGGATGAAGAGGATTATTATTTCTTGGTGGGCCGATCACGAGATATCGTAAAGTCCGGTGGTGAGAATGTATACGCACAAGAGGTTGAGCGCTGTTTGAATGAATTCCCCTCGATTGTCGACAGTGCTGTAATCGGCATGCCAGATGAGTGGTTTGGAGAGGTGGTTGCTGCGGCCATCGTACTGGATCATGATACAGAAAACATCGATATCAAGGGCCTGCTTGAATTCTGCGAATCAAAGATGCCGAGTTACATGAAACCAAGATATTTGGCACGAATGGAAAAGCTTCCAACAAACAGTATCGGAAAGATCCAAAAGAGTGAGCTTCGCGCATGCCCAGAATTATTTAAGAGGATTCGGTGAACACCTCATGGCAAAAAAACAACGCTCCCCCTGGTTTATCTATATTTCGCTTTTAGTAGCAAACTTCACAATTTATGAGTCAATGGCTTTTCAGGCAACAGCGATTCCCTCAATTGTTGCTTTCTTTGAGATTTCTGTCGGGAATTCTGCTTTCATCCAAACTTGTTTTTATCTTGGGTGCACAGTTTTTATGCCCATTTTCGGACGAGTCGCTGATGTATTTGGTCGGAGACGAATCCTTCTCATTGCAATGGTTGTTTTTGCTATTTCTGAAGCTTTAGCTGCGCTCAGTCCTAATTTCCCCGTCTTCCTTTTTGCGCGATTTATACAGGGTCTTGCTACTGCCGCCATTCTCCCTGCCGCTATTGCATACGCTCGATTGCTCTTTCCAACAAAAGGCCAGGGGAAGGCTTTGGGAACCTATACGTTGTTTTCCTCTATAGGAGCGCTGACCGGAGCCTTCATCTCAGGACTCTTGGTCGACACCTTTGGGTGGCCTTCCATTTACTGGTGTAGCATGCTTATTGCCGTGGCGGGCTTCCTGATTGTTTTCTTCATTATTCCAGAAACAGAGCGTTCAGAGGGGGTATCGTATGATTTTGCTGGTGCGATGGCAATGTTCATTGGTATTGGTTGTATATTGATCCTTCCCAATGTTATTACGTTTTTTGGTTTCCAGTCTATTGTCTTTTCCCTTGTGATTACTGGGGCTATTCTTGGGCTTGTAGCTTTTTGGATCATAGAAGGAAAAGTATCTCACCCCATCATGGATAAGAGTGTTTTGAAAAGCAGAGCCTTCATTATTCCGGGCCTGGTAATCTGCTTGGCTGTCGTTGTAATGAATGGGACAGTCTATATGCTGTCATTCTTCCTACAGCGAGCTATGGGCTTTAATGCTTCACAGACAGCATTTGTCCTTATGTTCTTGTACATAGGAACTGGCTCCGGAGCCTTTCTCAGTGGTTGGTTGATGGAAAAACTCTCTCCAAGATACCTTATCAACAGCGGAATAATACTTGGAATACTTGGTGTCTTTCTCTTTTCACACATTAATCCTGATACTCCCACCTGGTATATCATCATTTCTGTGATGATATTAGGGTTTGGCGTGGTCAGCTGTGTGCCCGCAGTTAATAAGACGGGCATTTCTGTAATGCATCCCAGTAAGATGGGGGCAGGCGCAGGAGCCCTGTCAACAATGAAGGAGCTTGGATCACCTCTTGGGAGTGCGTTTTCTCTTACAGTATTCGGTACACTTACAAGCATCTTCACTGCCGCATCTTTGGTTAGTAAGGCACGTGATGCCAACCTGCCAGAAAGCATTATTACTCGCCTTGAACAATTACAGCCTGGCGATGTTGCCAGTCAGGAATTAATGGACCAACTGAGCGCCCATGGAATCAGTTATGCCGAATTACAGCATGCTGCAAATATCGAAGGTATGTTTTCAGCTGTACATGATGTGTCACTTATCCTCCTTGCACTTGCTGTTTTGGTATTCCTCCTATCTCTTGCTATTCCTGTGGTTCGCCCAGCATACAACAGTAAGTAATTCAAGGCAGATTCTGAATGAAATGACAGGTCTTCCTCCCGTTATCCTTGTTCAATATCTCAGCCTTACAACAGTGAGCGCTTCCCTGGGTAAAGCGGAGAGAAGTCGGTTACCTGCTCGACCTGGACGTATAACTGCAGTAAACCATCCTCATGGAGTTTCGCAAAGGGTTCTGTTCCCCACAAAAGGTCTGCCACGGTCTCCTCGTCGACTGGGTTTCCTTCCAAGACCTGCACAAATACATCCAATATTAAGCACGTATCGCTGAATTCCGCCTTGAAATCCATGATGCCAGGCAGAGTAAAGAGTGCGTCTTCTAACTCAGGCATGCCAAAGCTCCACCGCTCAAGACCGACCGTATCGCATAGCCGGCCCCTCACCCTGTCGATGCGCTTGAGGGCGGAGCCGCAGCGGCAGGCTCCCGGCAGCAGGCGTGCCCGGTCGCCCGTGCGGTAGCGGATGAAGGGCATAGCCTGCTGATTGATGGTGGTGAAGACCAGCTCGCCCCAGGTGCCGTCGGGCAAAAGCTCGCCGGTATCAGGGTCGATGACCTCGAAGAGCAGATCCGTCTCCCTGATGTGACAACCCTTATGTTGATCGCACTCCACCGCTCCGCCAAAGGCGAATTCCGTCATGCCAAAGTGGTTGTAGACCGGCACACGCCAGATCCGCTCGATCTCTTTTGTCAGGGTTGGCCCGGCGTGGTCAGCTGAGAGCAGGACAGCCCTCAGCTTTAACTCTATGCTGTTATGCTCACACCAGCGAGCAAAGGCGAACAGGTGCTGGGGGAAGCCCACCAGCGCCCTGACCTGCTCCTCTTTGCAGCTTGCTGCCAGCTCTGAGAAGCTTTTGGGTATGCCATAGGGAAGGGCTCTGCCTGGCACTTTGGTCACAGCCTCGCTGATGAGCTGCCCCAGGCCACCGGGGCGCTCGCAGGGGTAGAGCACGGCGATGCACTCCCCCTCTGCGGCGAGCATGCGCATGCCTGCTGTGAAGTACTCGACAGTCCTTGCGTGGTCTGCCTCCGTGAAAGCGATGCGTTTGGGCGGGCCCGTGGTGCCGCTGGTTGGCAGGGTGACTATGCGGCTGATCCCCTGCGCATCAACGCAGAGTAGGGGCTCAAAGCCCTGGGCAAAGGCTGCTGCATCCATCAGTGGCAGGGTTTTGAGCTCTTCAAGCGAGCCGAGTCTATCTATGGGCAGGTGCTGCTGGTAGAAGCGGCTTCTCTGTCTTGCCCGAGCAAGCGTTGTGTTGAGGCGCTGCAGCTGCAGCGCTCTGAGCTCAGCTTCTGTCAGCGACCCCTCGATGCCTTGTTGTACATCGAAGGCCCAGGCCAGATAGCCGGGACTTTTTCTGAAAGGACTCCCTGGGTTGGCGGTGTCAGTCACGGTACAGGCTTCTTCCCTGGGTATCGCTGAGGTTATAGGCACAGAAGGGAACCAGGTTGCCACGCTGGTCCATCTCAAAGATGTAGCAGCGCCGCAGGCGTTCGAAGTCCATGCTGAAAGCATCCATGAAAGCCATGCCGGTGATGGAGAAACCGCGCGCCTTTGTCTGCCAGAGGAACTCATCCAGGGAACCTGACGGGGGCTTCTCTGCAGGAATCGCAGCGAGGTCTGTCCCCCAGCGGCGCAGTTGGATGTCCTGCGCACGCGTGACGGGGTCTGGGGTGCAACAACTTGGCTCTTCAACAGGCGTTGTGCAGCAGGGGGTTTGCTTTGCTCCCAGGGGTTGGAGTCGGCCTTCAGCATCAATGAGATAGTTCGCGTTGAAGGAGCAGTGGGCCTGCTCAACGCTTCCACCTGAGAAGTGGCTGAGTTGGATCATCCCGCTACTCTGCTCCTCCATGAGCGCAAGTACCTCAGGTATGGTCAACCTGTCAGCCTCAACACCGCAGCGGCCAATGCGACTCAACGGCTGGATATGGACGCCGCGCACCACAGGGCTTTGGGAGATCCCATAGGAGATCACGCCCATAAGCTCAGCATCATTGATACCCTTTGCCAGGGTGGGTACCAGCACCACCGGCAGGTCTGCAGCTCCGCAATTATCAATGGCGCGTTTCTTCAAGCCCAGGATCCCAGCGCCCCGCAGCCACATGCCAGCCTGCTCGCTGATACCGTCGAACTGCAAGAAGACGCAGGTCAGACCCGCATCTTTCAAGCGCCATGCAAGCCCTGCATCCTCTGCGAGCAGTATGCCGTTGGTGTTGAGTTGGAAGTAGGTGAACCCCCGTTCCCTGCCCAACTGGATGATCTCACATAGGTCGTGACGCAGTGTTGGTTCTCCCCCACTGAGTTGGATGTGGCAGGCCCCCGCCTTCTCCAACAACGTGTCATACCAGCTGGCAATGGTCTTCAGGCTGGGGTCATCCCCCGCCGCAGAGCCGGCGCTTGCAAAGCAGACTGGACAGCAGAGGTTACAACGCTGTGTGACTTCAAAGAGTACGCAGCAGGGGCGCACTTCATGTTGTGTGCAGTCAACGCAGCCATCGGGACAGGAAGCCAGCTCACCGGGAGAGCAACAAGAAGCGCCACCTTGAGTTTCCTTCTCCCAACCCTCAAAGGGCAACTCCCGTGACCAGGCCAGCGTAGAGAAACTCCCATGCTCCGGACAGGTTTTCTCCAGATAAACTCCATCTGTGCCCTCGACACGCCAAGCGGGAATCGCCTGCAGACAAACCGGACACACGCTCCCCGTCTCGCATCTCAATTCCCTTTTCCTCCTTGTTAAGACTTCCTCGAGTTACTCTTTGAGATTGCTCTGCATTCACGTAAGGCAATTGAACGGGTTCACTATCCTCAGCTTGCCATCAACCAATAAGCCATCGGACATATCTTCGCTGTACAATATGGTGCATTCGGCTTCCAGTGCTGAGGCTACAATCAGGGAATCGTAGTACGAGAGATGATATCTTTCCAGCAGCTTAAAGGTGCGCATAATACAGGATATGTCGATTGTTTTGACAGTGAACACCTCTGCCAATGTGAGGGTAAGCGCCCTGACTCTTTCAAGAGGTATATTCTTCTTCCTAATGAGCACATTAGCTATCTCACTCATTACCTGCGTCGAGATACAGGCTTCTTTGCAGTGGTCGATGGCCTGTTGAGCCTTTGCTCTTTTTACAGGATCATCACTCGATTGGGTGTAGACCAATACGTTTGAATCGATGAACGCTCTCTCATTTTCGCTCATGAAGCTCATCCCTATCAAAGAGAAGGTCATCTGTTGTGATGCCGATGAAGGGCAGCCTTTCGCTTCTTCTGGGCCTAGCGTATACACCTATGACGGTTCCTCGATTGGTGACTTCGATCTCTTCTTCCTTACCTTCAAGAACAAGGCTTGAATAGTGCCCGAAGTTCTGTTTGAATTGTGTGGAATTGACCCTCATGACTACTCCTTTCGCTGTACTTGTTCATTATAGAATATATACATGATCATTTACAATTTGATAGTGACCATTTACTTGATATTATGATGACTACTCCATGATGCCCATGCTTTCAAAGCGGTGAGAGGCCTTGCACATGGTGATAAAATAAAGGCTTGTCTGAGAGGCAAGCGATAAGGGAGGATGCATGGACCTGTTCGAGCGGATGCTCAAGCTCTCCGCACAGGGTTTCGCCTGTGCGCAGATCATGATGATCCTGACGCTTGAGGCTGAGAACACGGAGGACCCGGACCTCATCCGCACGCTGGGCGCCCTGAACAACGGCTTTCGTGACAACGGCCTCATCTGCGGCGCCTTCACCGGCGGCGCGTGCATGCTCAGCTATTACGCGGGCCAGGGCGAGGCAGTTGAGGTCGCTGACCCGGACTATGACGCCATGACGCAGGAACTGTTCGCCTGGTTCAGCGCGCAGATCGGCGAGCGCTTTGGCAGCATCACCTGCCCCGGCATACTCGAAGGCGACGCGGCGAACAAGCGCAGCCGCTGTCCCGACATTGTCGAGCAGACCTTTAATAAGGCCATCGAGATCCTCGATGAGCGCGACCTCCTCTAGCTTTCCATAACGATAAGGACGGGTCTTTTGCTGCCAGAATCCCTCATCTACCTCAACAATGCCGCGACCTCCTGGCCAAAGGCGCCTGGTGTTACCGAGGCCGTAGCGCAGGCCCTGCGCCAACCGCCTGGCGCTGCGAACCGCGGCGGCATTGAGGACTTCGACGTCATGGGCGCCCTGCGCAAGGAGCTTTGCTGTGTTTTGGGGGTTACGGATCCCTCACGCATCGCCCTGGGGGCAAACGCCACCTGGGGGCTTAACGTGGGCATCTTTGGTCTGGGACTTACGGCTGGCGACTGCGTGCTCACCACCAAGGCCGAGCATAACTCGGTGCTGCGGCCGCTCTATGCGCTCAGCCAGGGCGCTGGAGTTAAGGTGCATTACCTGGATACCGACAGGTTTGGGCGTGTACCAGTTGGAACGTGGTCTGCTGCCATCGCTAAGTTGCAGCCGCAACTGTGTGTCTGCACGCATGCCTCCAATGTCACCGGCGCAGTCAATGATGTGGCCGCCCTTGCCGCCGCGGCCCATGCGGGCGGCGCCCTCCTCCTGCTTGATGTGGCACAAAGCCTGGGCTGGCTTGACGTCGCATTGGAGGAGTGGGGTGTTGACCTGGCAGCCTTCACCGGGCACAAGTACCTGCTGGGACCGCAGGGCATAGGCGGCCTGTATGTGCGACCAGGGCTTGACCTTATCCCCCACCTGGTGGGTGGTACCGGCATCCATTCTGACAGCGAGCTTATGCCGCCTGAGATGCCGCTGCACCTGGAGGCTGGCACTGGCAATGAGCCCGGAGCCTACGGCCTCTTGGCAGCGTTGAGTTGGCTGCGGGAGAACCCGCTGACCGCTGATGCGCATGACGCTATAGAAGCAGAGCTGCAGTTCCTCAAAGCCGCGCTTTCGGAACTGGGAGCAATCGTTATAGACCCCGGACCAGGCGGTACCCCGGTCCTCTCCTTCACCTTTGCTGACATGACGCCCCAGGATATCGGCAGTCTTCTCTGTGACAGCTATGACATTGTGGTGCGCACCGGGCTGCATTGTGCGCCATACATCTTCAGTTGCCTGGATGTCGATCCAACAGAAGGAACCGTGCGCGTGAGCCTCAGCCGCTTCACCATCCACGCAGAGATCCTGGCCTTCATCGAGGCCATGCGAGACATCATCACCTCATCCGCGGGCTGGAGCTGAACATGCGCTTTGAGTCCAAGAAGATAGAGAATTGCTTTACCGACGCCGAGAATCACGAGTATCGCATCGAGGTCACCGGCGAGGAGTTCCTCCTGCTCCTTAAGGAGAAGACTGCCTCAGTCAAGGTCAACCGCCAACTGCGCCGCCCAGCCTTTATGGCAGAACTCAAGGACGGCACGCGCCTTAAGGGTATACTCGAAAAACCCGTCATCAAGGTAGGCTACCCCCAGGACTCCGCTGCAGAGCAAAAAGCCCTCTTCGAGTCTTGGCTCTCTTCCCTATAGCTACTTTTCAGCAGACAACCCCACAAACCTCCCAACGTTGCGCATAGGCAACGCTCCCACTTCAATGCTGCCGACCCTTGCACATGCGCCTGCAAGGGTCTACCGGCTGCAAGCCCTATAATACTCCCGTCATTGCGAGCGCAGGCGAAGCCGGAGCGC
>Ga0082212_10000560_pt1 | contig 53244 bp, 43 predicted proteins | sample TergutNt197P3_FD_71548 | JGI IMG/M metagenome (GOLD analysis project Ga0082212, IMG submission 71548) | Neocapritermes taracua P3 segment gut microbial communities from Petit-Saut dam, French Guiana - Nt197 P3 | ecosystem: Host-associated > Arthropoda: Insects > Digestive system > Gut ...
CTTTGTAGCACTTGTTACACCAAATTATACTCCAAAACGGCAAAAAGTCAACAAGAATTTTTGAATGGTGATTTGTTTTCTGATCCGTATGTGATATTGTCTTCTTAAACCGCACGTGAATTTGTCTCAGGCAATTATTTAGTGTATGATCATCTTATTCCGAAAAAAGAATGGGGTGAGGAAAATTAGGGGGACATGTCTAAGAATGAATGAACAACACAAATATGAAATTATCAAGGAACTGGCCGACCATGGCGGCAACAAAGAGCGGGCAGCTCTTGCCTTGGGTTGCTCGAAACGCTCGGTGGACCGCCACATAGCGGGCTACAAGGCAAAAGGCAAGGCGTATTTCGTGCATGGCAACAGGGGGCGCGCACCGGCCCATGCATTGGGCGCCGCCGCGCGGCAGGACATCCTTGACCTTTACACAAGCAAATACTGCGACGCGAATTTTGCCCACTTTGCCGAACTTGCCGCAGAAAGGGACGGCGTCGCCGTTTCGGAGGGCACTGTCAGGAGCATATTGAAAGAAGCCGACGTATTTGAACAAATCCTGACGGCCTACGGCATCCCGTACATGTTTTACACTGACCGCAGGACTGTTTTCGAATACCGGAAAAACGGCAGCCAGGACACGGCTGACGACGCCTTCACGCAGTTCGGCTACGCCTGCAAGGCGCTTGGCGTCCACATCCAGACGACCAGCGTGCCTCAAGCCAAGGGGCGCGTCGAGCGGCTGGAAGGCGTGTCCACAATTGAGCAGGCCAACGCTTACCTTCCCGGGTTCGTTGAAAAATACAACGCGCGGTTCGCCCTGCCTGTCAATTTTACAGCATCCGTCTTTGAAACGCAACCCTCGCGCGAAAAAATCGACCTGACGCTGGCCGTCTTGACTGAGCGCACCGTGGACGCCGGGCATTCTGTCAGGTTCAGCAACAAATACTTCAAAACCCTCGCGAAAGACGGTTTGCCAACGCACCTGCGCAAAGGCACGAAAGGGCTGGTGATCCAAGCTTTCTCCGGCAGCTTGTTTTTCAGCGTGGGCGAAGACGTCTTCGCCTTGGAGGAAATCCCACCGCACGAACGTGTTTCAAGGAACTTTGGCCCCGGCCTGCCCGCCGAAAAGCCAAAAAAACGCTACATACCGCCTCCGAGCCATCCTTGGCGGCTTCAAACGTTCGCCGCTTTTGTAAAAAAGCAGCAGGCCTGAACCTGCCGTCCGGTTTTTTGGTGGAGGCCGGGGGCACGGGGGCAGCGCCCCCGGTTTCAATAGCCGTACCTTTCTAATTCAAGGCGGTTTTGAGGGTACAATGGCAACACCGGTGCCTGAACTGTTTGCTCGTTCGGTTTCCAGGCATCGGCAGTTCTGCATGCCCTCAAAACGCGGCCTGTCAAGAAGCCGCTTTGCGGCAGGGTGGAGATTTTCCGCCCGGAGGGCAAAGAGGAAAATACTACCCGTTTCTTGACTTGCCGCAAGCCTTGTTTCTTGCCAGCTTCCCGTTTATGTTTGTTTTTTTTTGAGACAGAATCAAAAACGCTTGACAGCTAAATTTCAATCTCCTCGGGGTCGTTTTCCTCTAGGCAAAACCATTCTTTTTCGGTGAAATCCCTCCCGCTTATCTTCTCGATAGGCATTTTCATGTATCTTCCCCATGCAGTGGCTGCAACGCTGCCGTCGGGAAGCAGAAGCTCGCCTGTGCCCTCGAAAAGCTTCCTGCTGTTTTTCGTTATCCTTGCCACCGCCTTTAGGCCTGCATCCGTGGGCACCGGCTTCTTGTATTTGACGCCAAGTTCCACAGTAACTCCCCACATGCCCGGCTCTTTGATGCACATGGCCCTGCCAATGAGCTCGTCCAGCACGGCAGCCGCTATGCCGCCGTGAACCCGCCCAGGATAGCTCTGATGCCAACCTCTTGAATGGAAGGCGACAGCCAGCTCGCCGTTTTCCAGCTCGTAGAACCGGCCGTTCAAGCCGAATTCGTTTTCGACGCCGCAAACCATGCAGTTTGCGCTATTGTTTTGCTTTGAAATGATTTTATATTTCATGGTTTTTGTATCACTGGTTCCATATAACACTGCCTGAGAAGAACGAAAAAATCGCTGTCATCCTCTTCTGCAACCCGCACACTTCCTTTCTCAACGGAATATAGTACTAATGATACTACGTTTATCCGAAAAAGTCAAGAAGAATATGAACGAATGTTCTTCAAGCTACAATCTCCCGCTTGCTGTCCATGAAGAGGTATTCCCTAGCATCCATGATGTCCTTTATCGTGCTGATCACTCTCCATATTTCATGATAAGTCGTGTAAAGCGCCACAGGGGCGAAGCGTATGATGTCCGGGTAGCGGAAATCCGGTACCACGCCATGTTTTTTCAAGCATGCGTTGATCTTGACTGCTTCCTTTGGATGCGCTAGGCCGACGTGGCCACCGCGCCGCTCAGGTTCCCTTGGCGTTGCTATTAAAAACCCGTACTCGTCGGCAAGCAGCGAATCGATCAAAAACATCATGTAAGCCGTCATGTGCAGCGACTTCCTGCGGACATTGTCCATCCCGAACTCTTCAAAAACCTTCAGTGAACCCTCTACTGGTGCCATGCTGAAAATGTTCGGTGTGCCGATCTGCCATGCCCCGACATTCTTAGCCGGTTCAAATTCCAAAGACATGTCAAACTGCCTGTCCTTGGCATAGCTGAACCATCCTGGCAGGCCTGGCATCCTGCCATGGTGCCGTCTGTTGACGAACAAGCCTGCCGATGCGCCCGGCCCACCGTTCAAATACTTGTAGCAGCACCAGACCGCGAAATCCACGTCCCATTCGTGCAGTTTGTGCGGGACGCTCCCTGCAGAGTGGCAGCAGTCGAAGCCGATCAGCACCCCTTTTTCGTGGGCTTTTCTCGTCAGCCTTTCAACGTCCAGCAGCTGGCCGCTGCGGTAGAGCACAGCAGGCAACAGCGCAACGGAAACCTCTTCAGTGAATGCTTCGACGATGTCTTCCTCAAGTAGCGTGCGACCGTCGCGGCTTTTTACAAGTACAAGATGATCTTCCAAGAGCCCGTGCAGTCGGACATGCCCCTGCGCCGCATATATGTCAGACGGGAAATTCAGTTCGTCCATCACGATCTTCGCTCTTTTTCCAGAAGGCTTGTAAAACGTGGATAACATGTTGTGTATGTTGACAGTCGTGCTTCCTGTGACCACCACCTCGTCTTCAAGGGCACCGACAATCCCGGCCATCCTTGCGCCCAAGCTCTCCGGATAATAGAACCAAGGGTTTTTTGCGCCCATCCAACCGTCAATCCCCAGTTTTTTATAGTCCTCAACGGCAGACAGCAACACACCCTCCGCATCTTTGGGCATGAGGCCAAGAGAATTGCCGTCCATGTAGACAACATCCGGGTTTTTGTGGAACCTGTCCGAAAAGTTCAGGTTGTCTGCCTCGTCCAGCCCTTTTGCAAAAGACTCGCTGGCGTTAAAGTTGTAATCGTTAAAAATCATTCAGTTGCCCACCTTTGAAAAATGTCAAAAAACTAAAAGGGGAGCGAGGCTCCCCTTCATAATTTTCTTTTACTCGATAATCTCGGTAACGACCCCGGAGCCGACGGTCCTGCCGCCTTCCCTGATGGCGAACCTCAGGCCCGCGTCCATGGCTATGGGCGTTATCAGCGATATCTCCATCTGGATGTTGTCCCCGGGCATGCACATCTCCACGCCCTCGGGCAGCTTCAGGTCCCCCGTCACGTCCGTGGTCCTGAAGTAGAACTGCGGCCTGTACCCGTTGAAGAACGGCGTGTGCCTCCCGCCTTCCTCCTTCTTCAGCACGTACACCTCGCCCTTGAACTGGGTGTGCGGCTTGATGGTCCCAGGCGCCGCCAGCACCTGGCCCCTCTCTATCTCCGTCCTCTGCACGCCCCGCAGCAGCGCGCCGATGTTGTCCCCGGTCTCGGCCCTGTCCAGAAGCTTCCTGAACATCTCCACCCCGGTCACGACCACTTTCCTCTTCTCTTCCTTCAGCCCGATGATCTCGACCTCCTCGCCGACCTTCAGCGTGCCCCTCTCCACCCTTCCGGTGGCCACGGTGCCCCGCCCGGTGATCGAGAACACGTCCTCCACCGGCATCAGGAACGGCTTGTCCACGTCCCTCTGGGGCTCCGGGATGTAGCTGTCCACTGCTTCCATCAGCTCAATCACCTTGTCCCCCCAGGGCCCCTCCGGGTTGTTCAGCGCCTCAAGGGCGGAGCCCCTGACTATCGGCGTGTCGTCCCCGGGGAACTCGTACAGGTCCAGCAGCTCCCTCACTTCCATGTCCACGAGGTCCAGGAGCTCCTCGTCGTCCACCGCGTCGCACTTGTTCAGGAACACCACGATGTACGGCACCCCCACCTGCCTCGACAGGAGTATGTGCTCCCTCGTCTGGGGCATGGGCCCGTCCGTCGCCGCCACCACCAGGATGGCGCCGTCCATCTGCGCCGCGCCCGTTATCATGTTCTTCACGTAGTCCGCGTGCCCCGGGCAGTCCACGTGGGCGTAGTGCCTGTTCTTCGTCTCGTACTCCACGTGCGCCGTCGCTATCGTTATGCCCCTCTCCTTTTCCTCAGGCGCCTTGTCGATCTGGTCGAATGCCACCATCTGCCCGAGCCCCAGCCTCTGGAACAGCGTCTTCGTGATGGCCGCAGTCAGGGTGGTCTTCCCGTGGTCGATGTGGCCTATGGTCCCGATGTTGAGGTGCGGTTTTGTCCTTTCAAATTTTTGTTTCGCCATTTTTTTAACCTCCCGATAAAAATCTTTTTCAAGAATATTTGGAGCTGCTATCCGGGATTGAACCGGAGACCTCGTCCTTACCAAGGACGCGCTCTACCTTCTGAGCTATAGCAGCACGATTATAGTTATTTTACTACACAAATATCATATATGTCAATGCTATTTTCCAAGTCTAAGGTAGACTTCTAGCTTTCTTTTTGCGCGTTGGGCGGCATTGGCCTCTGCTCATGGGTTTTTTTGTTTTCCATCCCTCTGTCTCCGCACCTCGTACATCAAAACTGCGGCTGCATTTGAAGCGTTCAGCGAGCTGATCTTTCCTTTCATCGTTATCGCCAGCACAAAATCGCATTTCTCTTTGACCAGCTTCCCGATCCCTGTTCCTTCGCTCCCAACAACAAGCCCTATGCCGCCTGTCAAATCCGCTTCGTAGTAGAGTTGCCCGTCCATGTCGCAAGCCGCTATCCAAAGCCCCATGCTTTTTAGCTTTTCGACCGCTTGTGCGATATTTGGGACTTTTGCGCAAAGCATGTGCTCCGTGGCGCCGGCAGACGCTTTTACAGCAGCAGCAGTGATTCCTGCTGCCCTTCTCTTCGGAATGATGACGCCGTGGGCGCCGGCCGCCTCTGCGGTCCTAATGACAGCCCCTAAATTGTGCGGATCCTCGACGCCGTCAAGAATCACGACAAAAGGGTCTTCCCCACGCTCTTCCGCAAGTGCCATGATGTCTTCCACCTCGCAGTAGCTGTGCGCCAAAACGATGGCAACCACTCCTTGGTTGCCGCTGCCTGACAGCCTGTCAAGCACCTGCTTTTCTTCATAATGGACGGGAACCCCGTTGTCCTTCGCTATGGCGGCGATCTTTTTTATCGACCCTTCTGCCCCTTTTGCGATAAACAGTTTCTCAATTTCCCTGCCTGCATTCATAGCCTCAATGACGGGATTCCTCCCCACAATCATGCCTTCTGCTGTTTCTTTCACTTTTTGTTCCTTACGTATTCAATGAATTGGTATTTAACTGAATTTTCTCCCACTATCCCGCTTGACCACGCAATGGCATATTTGTCCGGGTTTTCGTCCAAGTTGGGGAAATGCCTGTCAGCTTCAAACGCTGCGAAGATCTTTGTTATAAAAAACCTGTCGCAATACTCGAAAAACTCTTCGTATATGGCTTGCCCCCCCGCCACAAACACGTCCTCGCTGTTTTTGCCGCCCAAGTATTCAAGGGCGTCCGCTAGAGAACAAAATGCTTTGCAAGCCGGTTTAAAGCCGGGATCCCTCGACAAAACCACGGTCTCCCTTCCCGGCAGTGGATTGCCGATGCTGTCGTAGGTCTCACGCCCCATAACAACCGTCTTGCCGAGGGTTTTTTCCTTGAAATGCTTCAGGTCACCCGGCAGGCGTACCAGCAGTTTTCCGTTTCGCCCAATGCCCCAGTTTTCGTCAACTGCCGCTATTGCGTTCATCGTCCAATTTCTCCTCTCTGTCTTCTCTACACCGCGACAGGTATATCTTTTATCTGAGGGTTTGTTTTGTAGTCGTGAATGTGTATGTCATTCACCGTGTAATCATAAAAATCCATAACGTTAGGGTTCAGGCAGAATTTCGGAGCAGGGTACATTTGCCTTTTAATAAGCTCCGATACAATAGGTATATGCCTGTCGTATATATGTGCGTCCGCTATTACATGCACCAACTCCCCCGCCACAAGCCCAGATACTTGAGCCATCATGTGAACTAACACCGAATACTGCACTACATTCCAGTTGTTTGCAGTAAGTATATCTTGGGAGCGCTGGTTCAGCAAGGCGTTAAGTTTTTTCCCTGTTACATTAAACGTCATGCTGTATGCACATGGTTCGAGGTTCATCTCGGATAGGTCGCTGAAATTGTACATGTTTGTCATAATCCTTCGAGAATACGGCGTGTTTTTGAGTTGCCAGACGACGTTGTCTACCTGATCCATCTCCCCTTGGGGGAATTTATACTTTTTCGCAAGCTGATAGCCATAGGCTTTGCCAATTGATCCGTCGTCGCTTGCCCATTCATCCCATATGTGGCTTGTAAGGTCTTTTACATTGTTTGACTTTTTCTGCCATATCCAAAGGAGTTCGTCCACAGCTGATTTGATCGCGGTCGGCCTCAGTGTCAGTGCCGGGAATTCTTCTGAAAGGTCATACCTGTTAACGATGCCAAAAGCCTTGATCGTGTGAGCTGGCGTCCCGTCGGGCCATTTCGCCCTAACTTCATGCCCGAAAGACGAATATCCGCTGTCTAGTATTTTCCTGCACATCGACACAAACTGTTTGTCTGCTTTGCCCATGACTATCCCTTCCCCCTGATGAAACATGTTTTTCACAATACAATGAACCTGATAATTAGCCCAATAGCGCCTAGGACGCATACCCCGAGGTATACCTTTTCGTTTCTCGTCCATTTCAAGTTCTTGGGCTGCTTCTTGTATTCCTCGTTGTAAGCTTTGGTAATTTCCCTGTTGGTCATGTAGTAGTCCCACATGACTCCTTTGAACTTGTTTTCCCTTTTTCTGTTGTCAGCCATCTTCGCCTCCGTTCCGAGTTGCCAAAAAAGCAAGGTTCAAGATTTCCTCCAGCCTTTTTTCGTCACCGTCCAAATAGAGGCGCCCTATTAGGGCTTCGAAAGCTGTCGCCATTTTGTACGTGAGAGGGTCTGCGTTTTTGGGTTTTGTAGCCGGCTTGCGGTTTCTTGCCCTCCTGACCAGATCCTGCTCGTCTTCCGAAAGCTCGTCAATAATCGACCTGACAGCCTTTGCTTGGGCTTCTGCCTTCACGTACTTCACAGCCATGCTGTGCAGCCTGTCCGCGTTTGCCTGCCCGCTTTCAAGAACCCGCTCCCTCACATGCAGTTCGTACACGGCGTCGCCGATAAAAGCGAGGGCTGTGGTGTTTAGCTGCTTGCCCGCATGTGCCCCCATTACTCCTTTGTCACCTGAACCCCTTGAGGCGTGTCTTTGAGCGTTATCCCTCGCGCTTTGAGCATATCCCTTATTTCGTCCGCCTTGGCAAAGTTTTTTTCCTTTCGGGCTTTCTGCCTTTCCTCGACAAGGGCTGCCACGTCGCTGTCAATGGCTCCGCCGTCCACTTGCCCTTGAAGAAGGCCCAGCACCTCCGTAAGCTCCGCAAGGCACTTCAGCGACTCTTGCGCGAATTCCTTTGAAGCCCCGTCCCTGACTGCGGTGTTTATTGCAGTGACAAGCCCGAAGACTGCTGTTATGGCGTCGGCGGTGTTGAGGTCGTCGTCCATGGCAGCGGTGAAGCTTTCTCTGAACCGGCTGTGCTTTTCGCACTCAGCCTTTTCACATTCTGTCATCTGCCCCGTCCCAGTCTCGATAAGGTGGATCAGGTTGCTTTTTGCATTCTGTAGCCGGGCAAGGCCGTTTTTCGCCTGCTCCATCAAGGTGTCGCTGAAATTGATTGGGTTCCTATAATGCCCGGAAAGCAGGAAAAACCGTACGGCTTCGCCGCTGAATTCTTTCAGTATGTCGCGCACCATGAAAAAGTTGCCTTTTGACTTCGACATTTTCTCATTGTCTATGGTAATGTACCCGTTGTGCATCCAGTACCTTGCAAAAGTTTTCCCGTTTTCCGCCTCTGATTGGGCTATTTCGTTTTCGTGGTGGGGGAAAATCAGATCCTGTCCTCCAGCGTGTATGTCGATGGTTTCCCCAAGATACTTTTTGGACATGGCAGAGCACTCAATGTGCCACCCCGGCCTCCCCATGCCCCATGGGGAATCCCACGCGACCTCGTCTTCTGTTTTCTTGGCTTTCCACAGTGCGAAATCAAGAGGGTCTCTTTTGACCTCCGTGGTTTCGACCCTCGCCCCGAGCTCAAGGTCTTCGACCTTCTGCCTTGAGAGCTTGCCGTAGCCCGGGAATTTCCTAGTGCTGTAATAAACGTCTCCGCCCGTTTCATATGCGAACCCTTTGCTGATGAGCCCACTGACGAACTCGACGATCTCCTTCATGTTCTCGGTGACTTTGGGATGCACGTCCGCTTTCTTGACGTTCAGCGCCCCGGCGTCCTCATAGTATTCCTCAATGTATTTTTCACTGACTTCAAGGGCGCTTATGCCTTCTTCCCTTGCCTTGTTGATTATCTTGTCATCCACGTCGGTGAAATTCTGAACGTACTTTATCTTGTGCCCCCTGTACTCCATGTACCGCCTGAATGTGTCAAAGACGACGAAAGGCCTGGCGTTCCCAATATGGAAAAGGTTGTAGACAGTCGGGCCGCACACGTACATTTTGATTTCATTTTCGTCTAGCGGAACAAAATCTTCCTTCATTCTTGTCATAGTGTTGTATATTCTCATCGAATTTCCTCCCTTCGCATCTGAAAACATTAAAGGCAGGTGGTTATACCTGCCTGAGATTATACAGTATTTTTCACCGATGTGCAACAATACAAGCCTAATTAATATAATCCATCGGATTTTTGGGCGACCCGTTGACCCTCACTTCAAAATGCACGTGAGCCGTGGTGGCGTTGCCGGTCGAACCAACCGTCGCTATCTGCTGCCCCCGCGTCACAGTTTCCCCTACTGACACTATCATCGTGCTGCAATGAGCATAGTAGGTCTCAAGCCCGCTTCCGTGGGACAGTTTCACAATGTTGCCGTATGATCCTGAATATGCGGCAAAAGTCACGACACCGTCTTCTGACGCGTATATAGGCGTCCCGGTCGGGTTTTTAAGGTCGACCCCGTTGTGCCGCCTCCCCCCCCTGTTGCCATAAGACGAGCATACGTTGATGCTGGCTACGGGGCTGCTCAAAGTGCCTGAGCTTGAGCCAACGTAAACGGGTATTGCCTGAGTGCCCTTGAGCGTCACCTGGGTCACAGGCTCTGCAACGACGGTTTCTGAGACGACTGACGACGCTGTTACAACGCCGTTCTCTTTAGTGAGCTTGGATTTCACTTCTTTGCTGCCGTAGGCTCCTGCTGACTTAACCTGCGTCTGCCCCTTATACATGCTGTCGTCGTCCTCATAGACAACGCTGTATGCTATCCTTTCCTCTTTTGTGACAATCTCCGTAAAGCTGACCGTTATGAAGGGATGGTTTTCGTACAAGTATATGTCCATGCCGATGGACAGCCTTTTGGGGTCTAGGCCCGGGTTCATGTCCTGCAGGGCGTACGGGCTGATGCCGTTGGCAATGGCGATGTCCCAAAGGTTGTCTCCGCCCTTGATGGTGTAAGTCCTCGGCTCTGTTGTCCCAGTTATAACGTAACTGACCGCATCCTCGACGGACAACGTCAGCTCCGGCCCTTCAAGCACTTTCTCCTCTACCGAAACGTCCTCCTTGAACCCAATGTCAACAATCTCTGAACCGGATGTTTTGTACCTGCCCGTGATGCCTTCCAAAACTGCGTCCGCGTCTTCCCTCGATGCAAGGTAAACGATGTCGCTACCGTCCGCAACCACGGCGTATATTGCCTCGGTAAGCATTTCGCCGCCTGCCGCTTCAGCCAAAGAAACGGTCTCTTCCTCCTGAACCGATATCAGGCTGTCGTCGGCGTCACCGCCAATCGCATCCGCATCATGGGCAGAAAACGCCACGACCAGCGCCACGACCAGAACCATGCCTAACGCGCCGCCTCCAAACACTCGCAGCCTTGCTGCGGTCAATTTATGTTTTGCAAAAAAAACCTTAACCGACGCCTTTGCTGCGGCAAAGGAGGAGTATAATAATTTCTTTGCTGTACTGCTTGTTAGCGCCAGTTTTTCTTTTGTCACATGTAGCCTTCTATGCATTGTATATTTCTCCAAATTCCAACACTGTGCGTAGACAGTGCCTCAGATTTATTATATATTACAATTATATTACAAAAAAGTCAAGGCAATCTTGTAATTTTTTTGTTTTTTTCATTTCAATTGGTGTTTTCTGACTTTGAACGTGCCTAACCCATTGACGGATTCAGATATGGCATCCCACAGTTCGTCTTTCAGATATTCGGGGTACAAGTGTTCCAAAGCCTCAACTTCTTCCCTATGCATGAAGCGGGTTTCCTGCATTACCTGTTCCCCTTCTTTCCTCTCGGGGTCTGTCCCTAGGATAAGCTCCCCACCTGTGATTTCTGCCAAAAAGAAAATGACAAACCTCTGCCCTCTTTTTTCCGAGACTTCCTCAACGTGCCAAAGCAGCGCTTTTATGCGCACGTCAAGGCCTGTTTCTTCCTTGACTTCCCGGACTGCTGCCTGTTCTGAGTTTTCTTGCTCCTCTATAGTGCCTCCCGGGAGCATCCAAACGTCCCGGTCCTCATGCCTCTGCCTCAGCATAAGCAGTCGGTTTTCACTGTCCAGTATCGCAACCCTTACGCCGCCTGCCCACATACGAACACTCCTTACTTCTCCTTGTTGACAAACTCAATCGCCCTCCTGACCGCCTCAGCCCTGTCAACTTCTTCGTTTGCCGGGCTTCTTCTGAGCTTGTACTCGACAATCCCTTCGCCGGCTTTCTTGCCCACTGTAATCCTGACCGGGATGCCAAGAAGGTCTGCATCTTTGAATTTCACTCCGGCTCGTTCGCTTCTGTCGTCCAGCAGAGCCTCAACACCAGCCGCCACTAGCTCGTCGTAAACCTCCTCGGCTAGGGACTCCTGCGCCGGTTCTCCGCTGCTGACAATGGTGATTATGGCGTGGTACGGTGCCACTGAAACAGGCCAGAGAATGCCGTCGCCGTCGTGGTGCTGTTCCACGATGGCAGCCAGCGTCCTTGTGACGCCTATCCCGTAGCAGCCCATTACTATGTGGTGTTCTTCCATGTTTTCGTCCTTGTAGCAGGCACCCATGGATTCGCTGTATTTCGTCCCAAGCTTGAAAATCTGCCCCACCTCGATGCCCCTTGCGTATTTGACAGGATTTTTGCACACGGGGCAGGGATCGCCCTCTTTCAGCATTTTCAAATCTGCAACAATGTCTGCCTCGTAGTCCCTGCCGTAATTCACGTTTTTCACATGATGGTCAAGCTTGCACGCTCCTGTGCACAAATTCTTGATGCCAAGCAGTTCGCTGTCTACTGCTATTTTACAGTTCCGAAGGCCCATGGGCCCCGTGAAGCCGCCCACGCAGCCCGTCTCGGCGCCCATCTTCTCTTCGTCAGCGAATTCGAGGGCGTGTTCGGGTATTCCCAGCGCGTTCACCAGCTTCGTCTTGTTCAGTTCGCGGTCGCCCCTTAAAAAGGCTGCAACGTACCCGTCTTCCTTGCCTTCCTGGTTGTATGTCACGAATAAAAGCGCTTTCATGGTCCTGCTCTGCGGCAGGCCCAAGAAGTTGGCTACATCCTCTATGGTCTTTGTGCCCGGCGTCAAGACCTCTTCGAGCGCAAGCATCTCGCAGTCTTCTGCCGGGGCGTCCAAACATTCGGCGCGTTCCGACGTAGCTGCCATGTTGCACTTCTCGCAATAGGCAACCTCGCTTTCCCCCACTTCGGACAAAGCCGTAAATTCGTGGGAATTGCTGCCGCCAATGGCGCCGGTGTCGGCTTCGACTGCCCTGTACGTGAGCCCACACCTGTTGAAAATCCTCTCGTAGGCACCATACATCGTGTCGTAGCTCTTGTCGAGGTCTTCGTAGCTCTTGTCGAAGGTGTAGGCATCCTTCATTATGAACTCCCTGCTCCGCATAAGCCCGAAACGCGGCCTCGCCTCGTCCCTGTACTTGTGCTGTATCTGGTAGAGGTTGAGCGGCAGCTGCCTGTAGGATGAAACTTCGTTCCTCACTATGTCTGTGAAAATCTCTTCGTGGGTGGGCCCCAGGCAGAAATCCCGGCCGCTCCTGTCCTTCAAGCGCCAAAGCTCCGGCCCATATGCGTACCACCTGCCTGATTCCTGCCACAGTTCGGCAGGCTGTATTGCGGACATGTTTATCTCCTGCCCTCCGGCTCTGTCCATTTCCTCTCTTATGATCCCCTCGATCTTTCTGAGGGAACGGTACCCAAGGGGCATGAACCCGTAAACGCCAGACACTATTTTTTTGATCATCCCAGCTCGCAGCAGCAGGACATGGCTTGGGATTTCAGCTTCGCTGGGAACCTCCCTCAATGTCCTCAAGTGCATTTTTGAAAGTTTCATCTTCAATCTCCTTCGTTTTTTATGATTTTGACCCGCTCAAACGAGCCCCGATTTTATGAGTGTGCAGACTGCATGGGCGGCAATTCCTTCTCCTCTGCCGATAAAACCCATATTCTCTGTGGTTGTTCCTTTAATGTTTATCTTGTCTTCGGAAACGCCAAGGGCTTTTGCAGCCGTTTTCGACATTTCCAGCCTGTAGCCGGAGATTTTCGGCCTTTCCGCTATCACCACGGCGTCTATGTTCCCCACGCTGTACCCCTTTGATTTAATAATCCCCGCGACTTTCTCAAGCAGCGCAAGGCTTGAAATGCCTTTGTACCTCTCGTCGCTGTCAGGGAAATGCCCACCGATGTCTCCGCATCCTGCTGCGCCTAGGAGCGCATCCATCACCGCATGGAGCAGCACGTCAGCGTCTGAATGCCCAGCAAGCCCCTTTTCGTAGGGGATTTCTATTCCGCCTAGAAACAATTTCCTTCCTGCTGCAAAAGCATGGGCGTCGAAACCCGTTCCAACCCTGGTTTCCGTGGCTGCGGGCATGTCGCCCCTAGTCGTAATCTTGATGTTGTCGTAGGATCCAGCGATGATATGAACCGGATAGCCTGCCCTCTCAGCAAGTGCTGCGTCGTCTGTTCCGACAAAGCCCTCCCTGTATGCCTGTTCGTAGGAGTCGACTATCAGGCGCTTCTCAAAAGCCTGGGGCGTCTGGACAGCGTACATCAAGCTTCTGTCGGTAGTCACAGACCTCTCCCTGCCTGTCATCATGCGTATCGTGTCCTTGACGGGAACGGCGCAGACGACGGCTTTTTTTGCTAATACCGCTTCTAATGCCTCTTCGATCAGCCGCACTGCCGCAAAAGGCCTTGCAGCGTCGTGGATCAGCACGTAGTCCGTATCCAGTGGGAGCTTCTTTAGGCCTTCATAGACCGAATCCTGCCGCCTCTCGCCCCCTACGGCTATAATTGCGTTTATGCCGTTTTTTTGAAGAAGTTCCTCGCATTTTTCACAGTGGCCGGCGTCAGCCACGACTATTATGCAGTCTATATGGCTGCACTTGCTGAATATTCCCGCTGTCTTCACTACCATCGCTTTTCCGCATATATCCAAATACTGCTTTGGCGCAGAGCCGCCCATCCTGCTCCCCGAACCTGCGGCAGCGATTATGGCAGCGATTTTTTTGTTTTTGTACATGGCTGCTTGTCCCAAACTTACTTGATCTTTGCAAAAATCATCCTGCCTGCAGACGTCTGCAACACGCTTGTAACAGTCGTCGTAACGGTCTTCCCAATATGCCTTTTCCCTTCTTCTACCACAATCATGGTACCGTCGTCAAGGTACGCCACCCCTTGGTTGTTTTCTTTCCCTTCTTTAACAAGGAACAGCTTCATTTCCTCGCCAGGAAGGACAACGGGCTTGAGCGTGTTTGCAAGCTCGTTTATATTTAGCACCTCGACGCCCTTGATCGCTGCAACTTTGTTGAGGTTGAAATCGTTGGTGACAACTTTTCCGTTTGTGAGCTGTGCAAGCTTGAGCAGCTTGACGTCAACCTCTGGGATCTCGTCCAGCGACTTTTCAGATTCGGTATTGTACACCTCGATCCCGTATTCCGTCTGAATCCTGTTGAGCACGTCCAACCCGCGCCTGCCCCGGTTGCGTTTCAGTGAATCCGAAGAATCCGCGATATGCCTAAGCTCTACTAGGACGAATTCCGGAATCAGTACGCTTCCCTCGATAAAACCCGTTTTCATGATGTCAGCAATCCTGCCGTCTATGATAACGCTTGTGTCCAAGATTTTAGGGGAAGCGTCGGCATGCTTCCCTTTTATTTTCGGTATAGCCGCAGACGCCCTTCTGACTGCGAGCAGCGCAGGGATAATGTCCTTGCCCTTTCTTGTGGCGATGATGACGCCAAGGTAGGCTAGGATCATATATGTTATGATACTCAGTATGGTGCCTAGGAAAACGATCTGTATGGATTCGTATATCCTGCTGATCAGGAATGCGATGATGAGCCCTATGAGGAGCCCAAATGTCCCTGTAATCATGTCGTTGGTGGAAACGGACTGCAGGTCTGATTCGATGGTTTTTGCGACTTTTGCGCTTTGTTTACCAATAGCAGGCGTGATTCTAAAAAATAATAATCCGAAAAAAAGTGCGAATGTAATAGCTGCCCCAACCTTCTGTGTCTCTGAAAACCACAAGTCGTTCCAGTTTTCATTTAAGCTCAGAAGGAATTTTGTCAGTAAAAAAACACCATATCCAATGGCGAATCCTACTAAGGTAAATACTATTCTGAACAGTCTTCTTAACAACCTTTCACCTCCTTCCCTTTAGAGTTGTTAAGACGACAAAACGGCGACAAAAGCAGCTGAACCCGATCCAGAATAAAATTGCAGGCACTGAGCCATCTGCTCATACAGCTTTGTCGATGATATTGTTCGCCTCCTTGATGTCAATCCCCTTTATAAGGATTATCTCGCTTGACAGAATCTGCTTGGCATTTGACAGCATCTTCTTTTCCCCTGTGGACAATTTCTTCTCCCTGTCCGTGCGCATAAGGTTGCGCACGACCTCCGCAACTTCAAGAACATCCCCCGTTTTTAGCTTTTCCATGTTTTCGCGGTACCTTCTGTTCCAGTTCGTCGACATCTCACTGGATTCGGACGCCAATATGCCAATTACTTCCAAGAGCTCTTCGTCCGTAACTACTGACCGGACGCCTATTTGTTTGGTGCTGTCGACTGGGATCATGATCTTCATGTCCCCGCAAGGAACTTTCAAGATGTAATATTTCCTGACTTCGCCTAGGATCTTCTTTTCTTCTATCTCTTCGATAACCCCCGCGCCATGCATCGGGTACACAATTTTATCCCCAATGGTAAACATATTCTCATCCTCCCAAACTCCCTTACATATAGTATATTCACTTGGAGACATTCTGTCAAGAAAAACGACCGAAATAGAGATAAATTTTTCAGTGTATCATAACATTTTTTGCCTGTCAACATTTTTTTTCCTAAAATGCCAAAAGTCTGTTTTTCTTGATGGTTTTCCTTGACATTTGATTCGGCAGGGGATATGATGTATTTAGTTTTTTTCAGAAAATTCATTGGGGAGGGGTGGGTTTTATTGGCTAAATTTAAATTTGACAACCAGCCAAAACTGACATACCTGACTGAGGCTCAGGTAAAAGAGATGCATGAAAAGGCTCTTGATATTCTGGAGCGGGCCGGCGTGTATTTTCAATCTGCGGAAGTCCTGAAAATTTTAGAAGGCCGGGGCTGCAAGATTGACTACGCAAGCGGCATCGCTAGGTTCGAGCCGGCGTTTATTGAAGATTGCCTTGAAGAAGTCCCTGAAACTTTCAGGTTGTACGACCGCGACGGGGAGCTCGCGATGGTGCTTGGCGACGGCAGCTTTACATTTGACCCGGGTTCGTCCGGACTGTATTTTTTAGAATCGGACAATTTGACAACCAGGGACAATGTGGCGGACGACCTTAGAAAAATCTACGTGCTGACCGATGCGCTTCACGGCTTCGGCATACAGTCGACTGCCCTTGCGCCATCCGATGTGCCAACCGAAATTTGCGACGTTTACCGGGTCTACCTGCTGCTAAAGAATTCGCCAAAACCTGTTTTGACCGGTGCTTTTGGCTTGGACGGCGTTGGCAATATTGCCGCAGTCTGCGCGGCGGTCTCAGGCGGGCTTGCAAAGCTTCGTGAAAAACCATATGTCATCTTCGACGTTTGCTCGACTGCGCCGCTTAAATGGAACGACGTAAGCGCACACAACCTGATCGACCTTGCGCGGCTGGGGCTTCCCGTAGAGACGATATCCGTCCCGATCCCGGGCACGGCTTCCCCTGTAACACTGGCAGGGTCCTTGCTCATACACCTAGTTGAGACACTGAGCGGCATCGCCGTCGTCCAGTCCGTAAACCCCGGAAACCCGATGATATTTGGCGGGGCACCGATGACCTTCGACATGCGCAGCGCCACCACATCGCTGAATTCAGTCGAGTCGAGCATCCTATCGGGCTGCTACGCCCAGATCGGGCGCTGGTACGGTATGCCTGTGCACTGCTATGCAGGCCTTTCCGATTCCAAGGTCGTGGACGCGCAAGCGGGGCTTGAATCAGGAATAAGCGGGCTTGCAGCCGTGCTGGGCGGCGCCCATATCATCTCTGGCCCAGGCATGCTAGACTTCGTCAACACGTTCAGCTTGGAGAAACTAGTCATCGACAACGAAATAGCTGCCATGGCAGAACGCATTTTCAGGGGAATGAATGTTACCGACGAGACTTTGGCCGTCGACCTGATATGCGAAACCGGCTCAAATGGCGACTACTTGGCTAAAAGCCATACGGCAAAGTGGTTCAAGAAAGAGCTCTACATCCCACCGCTGACAATTGACAAATTGAACAGAACCAAGTGGGAGAAAGGAGGGAAGGCTGACATCTTTGACAGAGCAAAGAGTGAAACGGAGCGCATTTTGAAGAACCACAAACCGAAGCCGCTGGGAGAGGAAAGAGAAGCGCTTTTGGACAAAGCGTTCAGAAACGTCATGGATTTGAAAAAAATCGACGAGTTGCCCTTTGGGCCTAATTAATAATTCATAATATTTTAAAATTTTGAGAAACGGAGGTATTTTCTAATGAGCAACAAACAAACTGTGCAGGCGGCAGGGCAAGAAAAAACCGACCTGCACCGTGGAATGAGCCAGCGCCACCTGACGATGATAGGCATTGGGGGCGCAATAGGCACAGGCCTTTGGTTCGCCAGCGGCGAACTCATAAGCGCCACCGGTCCAGGAGGTGCGCTTTTGCTCTTCGGCTGCGTAGGCGCGATGGTGTATTTCCTTATGACAAGCCTTGGGGAGATCGCGACGTACGTCCCCCTGTCCGGCTCTTTTGAGACCTATGCCAGCAAATACGTGGATCCCGCGCTGGGGTTTGCCATGGGATGGAATTATTACATGAGCTGGGCCGTAACGGTTACATTTGAAATCGTTGTAGGCGCCAGAATACTTCAATTCTGGTATCCGCCGGAGGTTCTTCCGCCATGGATACCCAGTCTGCTGTTCTTCATCCTCTTGTTCGGCCTTAACGCAATATCCGCAAAGGGGTTTGGCGAGTCCGAATTCTGGTTCGCCAGCATCAAGGTCGCCGCAATCGTGGTTTTCCTGCTGGTAGGCACTTTAATGATCTTTGGCATAGTTCCCAACCCTGACTACCATGGATTAGCCAACAACTGGACGTATGCTGCAGCGAATGGCGGCACAGGCACTATATTTTTAGGCGGATTTCTCGTGATAATGTCCAAGTTCATCGTTGCGGCGTTTTCCTTCCAGGGCACTGAGCTGGTCGGTCTTTCCGCAGGGGAAGCCAAAGACCCGGAGAAGACTATCCCGAAGGCTGTCAACTCCGTGTTTTGGCGCATCCTGTTCTTCTACGTCGGCGGTATAATACTCGTCGGCATATTGGTGCCCTTTGACGACCCGCATCTGCTCGGGGCAGACGTCGAATGGTACGAGTACGAAGCAAGGATCGCTTTCAGCCCGTTCACACTGGTATTCCAAAACGCCGGCATAGCCGCTGCCGCCCACATCATGAACTTCGTCGTCATTACGTCGGTGCTCTCATGCGGCAACTCCGGGCTCTTCTGCGCGACGCGCATGCTATACGCAATGGCTCACGAAGGCAAGGCGCCCAAAATCTTAGGCCTGACAAACAAGCGCGGCGTCCCGATGTACGCCCTGCTCGTCACTGCGGGCATCGCCGCTATTGGCTTCCTCGTGGACAAAATGCCGAATGTCGAGATATACGACTACCTACTCGAAATGTCGGGGATGATGGGCATGTTTGGATGGCTTGGCATCGCAATCTGCGCGTGGCGGTTCCGACGAGCCTTCCTGTTCCAAGGCCACAAAATCGAGGAACTGAAATACAAGGCGAAATTCTACCCCTATGGGCCAATCCTCTGCATGGCGTTCTGTGTCTTTGTCATACTTGGCACGGGCATCGACGCTTTGATCGACTGGGATCCTATTTGGGCCCTTCAGCTTTATCTCCCTCTGCCGGTGTTCATCTGCTTGTACGTTATTTACAAGCTCTACATGAGGACCAAGATTGTCCCGCTTGGCAAGGCTGATTTCACAACCGAGTACAAGATATATAAGAGAGGCGATCAAGACTAAACCTATCGACGTCATACTGACAAACATTGGCTGGCGCGCCAACAAGCGCGGCAGCCTGCTAATGACAAAGTTAAATCCAGAAAGGAGAACTCAAATGCTAAGAAGAATCACAGTATGCGCCGTGGTTACAGCCCTTGTTTTCACAATGTCGCTTGGAACCGCCTTCGGCTGCACCACGATATTTGTCGGCAAAAACAAAACCTTTGACGGCTCTGTAATGTACGCCCACACCGAAGAGTCGGACAACGGGCTTGACGCACAGCACTTCGTATACAACACTGCGGGGACGTACTCGTTCATCGGGTCGCAGGCTGCCCTTTCAAACGGCGGCAGCGAACTCTGCTGGGGGGTCAACGAGAACCAAGTATCGATTTCAAACAATATAATAGCCTCGGTTCGTTCTGGCTTCGTAAACCCGTCCTCAGCAAGCTTCTCATGGCATGGGGTCAACCGGTTGGTCCTCGAACAAGCGACGTCCGCAAGGCATGGAGTGGAGCTTGTTATCAATTACATTAATTCCGGACGTTATACCGGCACCATGTATATGATTGCAGACCCCAATGAGGCGTGGATCATCGAATTGCTCAGGGCGGGCCCATGGGTCGCCAAACGCCTTGGCGATGACGATATATACGCTATGGGCAACAACCTGACAATCGGGCAGATTGATTTTACCGACGACGGCACAAACTGGCTCTGGTCGGACAACGTCGCCACCTATGCTATTGACAGAGGTTGGTACACCCCGGCATCACCTGGAGATTACAGCGATTTCAATTGGAAAAACACATACAACAACACTAACTACCTAAATGGTGCGTGGTACAATCTCAGAGTCAATGAGGCAGAAAAAAAACTCAATACAGCAGCTGACAGCGGTGGAGTTACAGTGCCGATATTCATGGAAACCATGCGGAACAATTATTTTGGTACGCCTCTCTACAGGGTCAATGCGAACGGCTCGCCCCTTGTCACTTTTGGGTCAGCCCCGACCGGGCACCGGATGACGAGTACGGAGGACACTGATTTTCAGGCAATCGTTCATTTCCGCAAAGACATGCCAAAAGAAATCGGAACGGTAAGCTGGATGTCACTGGCAACGTCAACCACCAGCCCGTATACGCCATATTATCTCGGTGCAACAGAATTCCCGGTAGAATACCAAACCGGGGTACGCGGCTCCTCTAGGATGAAGCTCGCTTGGAACAGCAACCTTGAGCTGAATTCCGCATATTGGACTCAGCGCAACATTTTCGGGTTTGCTCATGCAAACTTCGATGCAGCTTACCCAATCGTGAAAGGCGCCTGGAGCAGCCTTGAGCAGGATGCCTTTGCCAACCAGACCCGCATCGAAGCCGAAGCCCTTGAAATCTATAACAAGTCCGGGGCAGAAGCGGCGTCCCTGTTCCTGAACGGCTATTCAAACGGCATAGCTCTGTCGGCTTACGATAAAGCCGTAATCCTCTTAAAGCAGTTTACAAACGAACTCCCGCTAAGCATTGAGCCGGCAGCGTTCGTCACCAAGCTTAACGGCAACCAGAACGATCTGACTATCAATGTCAAAGAGGTTTATTTTAACGGAGTGGAAATAAACTATGATGCAACGCTAAAAATCAGCAACAACGCAGCAGGCACCTATGGCGTCGGCGACTACCAAGTGTACGTTGACACCAAAGGGAACGACCAGGTGCGCGCCTGTTACATTGTAAACTAAAGATGTTTTGAAAAAACTGAAACAGAAAGGAGAACACCATGTTAAGAAGAATAGTGGTCGTCACTTTAACAATCGCGCTCGTTTTCACAATGACAGCAGGCGCAGCGTTTGGATGCACCACAGTGGTAATTGGCAAAGACAGGACCGTGGACGGTTCTGTACTGTTCGCCCACAGCGAGGAGCTTGACGGTGGGGATGTCCATCACCTCGTTTACGTACCGAGAGGGTACCATGAACCTGGAGCCGAATGGGTGGGCCTTAACCCGCCTGATTTTGACCCGTCGTTCAATTTCGGGCCTACTGTGATCGACCAAGTGCCTATGACTTACTCGTTTATCGCCGCGACCCTGTACGACAAAACCTGGTACCCTGGCGACTACACATCGGGCGTCAATGAGATGCAGGTGACTATCGGAAACAATATGACCAACAGCAAAGACCAGAACCCACGCGATAACTGGGCGCTTGTGGAAGGGGGCCTGATTTGGACGGAATATACTCAGTTGGTGCTTGAAAGGGCGAGCACGGCAAGGGAAGGCGTTGAAATCATTGGCAAGTACCATGAGCAATGCCATTTGAGCGGCGACCCCGGCACCATGTACCTTATCGCGGACCCGAATGAGGGCTGGGTAATCGAACTGGCGGTCAACGGGCAGTGGATTGCAAAACGCATACCCGAAAGCAGCTATTACGTTTTGCCCAACTGTTACACAATCGGGGCAGAAACCGATTTGGACAGCCCTGACGTGCTGCATTCGCCCGACGTAGTTGACTATGCAGTGGCAAAAGGGTATTACAACCCGGCAGGAGGCGCCACGTTCAGCTTCAAAGACGCATACGGCACTGTAAGCAATCAGGCGTCCTCAAGCAACAGTCAAAGGATCGCTGAAGTTAGCAAAATGATTGAGGCGGGTCCTGTTGACACGGAAAAAATGATGGAAATCATGCGCACATGCTATGAGGGCACGGATCTTTACAGGGAAAACGCCAATGGTTCGCCCCTGTCCAACAGCGGCGTCAGGACAGTAAGCAGGCTGACTACGGAAGCAGGCTCTGTCGTCCAGCTGCGGTCGGATGTGCCGAAAGAAATAGGGACAACCATTTGGTGGGCGCTGTCAACGGCTAAGACAAACTTTTATGTCCCCTATTACCTCGGTGCTAAGGAATTCCCGGAACCCTATCAGACAGGCGTTCCCCGCGTTCGCAACGAAGACCCTGAAATACAGCGCGCGACATCAGCCTATTGGCGCTGCCGCGACCTTGCGCAGAGAGTCCATGCAACCTTCAGGAATTCGTTCCCAATAGTGAAAGCGGCTTTGGACGAGTTTGAGCAGGGTGCATTTGACAGGCAGGCAGCAGTTGAAGCGGAAGCGTTAAAAATCTATAATAAGTCCGGAGCGGAAGCGGCGTCAAGTTTCCTGAACGCGTATTCCAACGGTTTAGCCATGACGGCTTTCAACAATACCGGCGACCTTATAAAGAAGCTGAACAACCAAATGCCGTTGAGCGTTGACGTGTCGGCTTCCGTTGAAAAGCTCTCCGGCAACCAAAACGGGCTTACTATTCACATTCACGAAGTTTATTTCAACGGTGATGAATACGACTTTACGGAAACGTTCAAAATCAACAACAATGCTGCGGATACGTACAGCGTTGGCAGCCATCAAGTTTATGTGGACACCAAGGGCAATACTCAAATCCGCGAAATCTGCATAGTTGAATAGGGCAATTGAGGTGGAAAAATGTACAACCTGCTGGTAGTTGACGACGAGCAGAAAATTAGAGAAGTCATCCGCGAATATGCGGAGTGGAGCGGTTATTCCGTCACCGAGGCAGGTGACGGGATGACCGCCCTTGGGCTGTTTAAGCTGAACGACTACGACCTTGTGGTCATGGACATCATGATGCCGAAGCTGGATGGCTTTTCCGCTTGCAAGGAAATGAAAAAGGTTAAGGATGTTCCTGTGATCATGCTCTCAGCTCGAGGGGAAGAGTACGACAAGCTCTTCGGCTTCGAGCTGGGCATCGACGACTATGTTGTCAAGCCTTTCAGCCCGAAAGAGCTTATGGCTAGGATAAACGCTGTACTCGCAAGGCAAAACCCAAAAGTGCAGCCCACTGCCACAGAGCTTGCATTTGGCGGGCTTACCATAAATATCCCTGGCCGTGTCGTTTACGTGGACGGAAACAAGGCAGAGCTTACGCCGAAGGAATACGACTTGCTGTTTTATTTGGTCGAGAACAAGAACATCGCCCTTACGAGGGACAAGCTGCTTTCTGAGCTGTGGGGGTACGATTTTTACGGCGACGACAGGATCATCGACACTCATGTTAAGAATTTGCGGAACAACTTGGGTAAGTACCGTGACTTCATAGTCACGCTTAGAGGGGTGGGCTATAAATTTGACGCACAGAGTAAAATTTGACCATAAGAGCCTTAATTTCAAGCTGTGGGCGTATTTTGCCGTTTTTGCGCTACTGCTCATGGCTGTTTTGTGGTCTCTCCAGATATTTTTCCTTAACACGTTTTATCAGGACATGAAAATACGGGAAACCACAAAAGTCGCTTCCACCATCGAGAAGCAGTACGGCAGTTCTGACTTCCGCGAAATTGTCGGCGACCTGTCGGCGACAAACGACGTTTACATATACATTCAAACATTTGGTGGCTATATTTTTTTCTATCCATCGACCGAGGATCAGGTTCGGCTCTCATACGCGTACCAATCTGAAATAATGATGGTGAGGGCTCAGCTTTTCGAAAGCGGCGAGCCTCATGTCTCAGTCATAATCCCTGCTGCGCGGACAAATGCAAATACTTTAGCATATGCCACATACCTCGGCGACACGCCCGAAACTCGGGTGGTTCTTTATATCTTCTCACCCTTGTACCCTGTATCGTCGACGGTTTCAATACTGGGGACGCAGCTTGCCTACATAACCGTTATTTCTCTGCTGCTGGCTTTCGCCATTTCGTACTACCTTTCAAGGAGGGTCACAAGGCCAATAAGCGCGATTACCAGATCCGCGAAGAGCCTAGCCGAAGGCAAGTACGGAATAACCTTCAAAGGCGGGCACTACACTGAAATCATCGAGCTTGCCGATACCCTGACTTATGCAAGCTCTCGCCTTGAAAAAACCAACACAATGCAAAAAGACCTTATGGCCAACGTATCCCATGACCTCCTTACACCTCTGACGATGGTAAAGTCTTACGCAGAAATGATAAAGGACATTTCAGGCGACGATCCTGAAAAACGCGCCGCCCACCTGAACGTCATAATTGAAGAAGCAGACCGCCTGAACCTGCTCGTCAGCGATATGCTTACGCTGTCGCGGGTCCAGTCAGGCACCATGCCTTTTGAAAAAAGCTCCTTCAACATCAAAAGCGTTATCGAAAGCATCCTCCAGTCCTACAATATTTACTGTGAGAACGAAGGTTTCAACATAACCCTGCTCTGCAGTGGCGACGTCACTGTTGTTGCGGACGAGGCTAAAATCAAGCAGGTCATTTTAAACCTGCTAAACAACGCCTTGAAATACTGCGGACAGGACAAGCAAGTCGTAATTTCGTTAAAAAGGAGTGCCGACAAAGTCAGGTGCGAGTTTACAGACCATGGCATGGGTATCCCCCAAAGCGAAATCGGGCACATCTGGGACAAGTACTACAAAGCCAGCACCAACCATGTTCGCAGCACGGCAGGCACTGGGATAGGGCTTTCCATTGTTAAAGAAATACTAAGCTTGCACAACGCTGAATTCGGCGTCGTCAGCGAACCCGGCCAAGGCAGCACTTTCTGGTTTGTTCTATAGAAACCCGCTCTTGTCAAGGTACTCGGATATAGCCTCGCGGACATTCCTTGCCCCGACAAGCTTGATCGCAGTATTTTCAAGCTTTGCTGCGTTCTTGTATGGAAGTATGATCTTCTCAAACCCCATCTTTGCAGCTTCCCTCGCTATTTTATCTGCGTTTTGTATGCTCCTTAATTCGCCGGTGAGGCCAATCTCCCCCAAGGCGATGGTTTTCCCTGGGCATGGAGTCCCTTTGAAAGCCGAATGCACTGCAATAGCCACCGCCAAGTCCGTTGACGTCCCCTCGGGCCTGAGCCCCCCGACAATATTTACGTAAACGTCGTGATTTACCAAGGAAATGCCTGCTTTTCTGTCCAAGACCGCCAGCACCATGTTGAGCCTGGACAGTTCGACGCCTATGGCAGACCTCCGTGCGAAACCAATGTTCGCCGGCGAAGCGAGTGCTTGGACTTCAAGCAGCAGCGGCCTCGTCCCCTCATAGACGGCAGTTGCAACAGAACCTTCCATCCCCGATTCCATGCCTTCAAGGAAAGTTTTCGAAAGATCCTCTATTTCGACAAGGCCTCCCTCTGCCATCTCAAAAGCCCCTATCTCGCTGGTGGTTCCGAACCTGTTTTTAAAGGCTCTCAAAATCCTCAGCTCATGGTTCCTCTCTCCTGTGAAATTCAAGACACAGTCTACAAGGTGCTCAACTATCTTGGGACCCGCCAGCTCGCCACTCTTCGTCACGTGGCAGGCGATGAACACCGGCAAGTCGTTCGTCTTGCCCATCCTCATCAGCTCGTTGCCGCAAGCCCTCACCTGCGAAACGCTACCCTGAGCCGAATCAAGGCTTGCTGTGTACATCGTCTGTATGGAGTCTATTACTATGAAAACGGGGCATAGCTCATCGGCAATAGCCGATATGTTTTCCATGTTCGTTTCTGAAAGCAGGAACAGCCCGTCCGGCAGCTCACAGCAGACTCGGTCAGCCCTCATCTTGATCTGCTCTATTGACTCTTCCCCTGAGACATACAAGACTTGTCCATATCTCGACGCAATATTCGCTGCTGCCTGCAGGATGATCGTGGATTTCCCGATTCCTGGCTCTCCGGAAACTAAAGTAAGCGAGCCTTTGACTAGCCCGCCGCCCAGCACCCTGTTGAGTTCGCCGATCCCAGTGTCGAGGCGAACGTAATCCGCAGGGCTTATTTCTGCTGCCCTGCTTGGTTTCGGCCTTGCAGCCTGCCCCCCCTGCGGGCTCCTTCGCCGCTTGTCGTCCTCGGCTGCTTCTTGGATTTTTTCCTCAATCATCGTGTTCCATGCACCGCATATGCACTGTCCAGCCCATTTTGGGCTTTCGTACCCGCACTGCTGGCACACGAACACTGTTTTTTGTTTTACTGGCATTGGCCTCTCCCTGAATTGCTTCGTTTGCACCCGCTAACGCCTCGCGACATCAGTTTGTCCAACCCGATGATGAACAGGCATATAACAATTCCAACGCAGACCAGCAAGAAGGACGAAAGCACCAAGTGCCCAATCCCTTTGGACGCGTCAAAAAAATAGTATATGGACAAGCCAATTATCTCCACAGCGACAACCGAAGCGATACAGTAGCAGAGCGGGTAGATGGCCCATATAAGTATGTCCTTCCATTTCATTCCCCCATGCACGTCGAACAAAAGCCAGTCCAAGACGTACATTGCCGGCACTACAATATGGGCAGCAACCCTAGAAAATGTGAATGCTTCAGTCCCCCAGTCAGAGAAAACATCGAATATGCCGAAATTATAAACAATACCAGTCAAAAGGATAGCAAGCAGAGACGTGCCCCTCAGCATGTCGATTGCCTTTCTGCTCAACGGTACCACAACGAATGCCATCAGGCACAACAAGACCAGTATGTTGCTCTGCATTGAGAAAAAAACCAACCCCCAGATTTTAAAGCTGCTTCCTGCAAAAAGTTCTTTGCACAGCGCAAACACAATGATAGTGCACAATATTAACTTCCACACTGTTGATAATCTTCTCACTGCCTGCCAGCCTTGCAATTATAAGATTCGGTTATGCCTCTTCCTCCGCTTTGTGTTTTGCGATTATTTTTTCCGAAAGGTGAGTCGGCACTTCTTCATACCTTTCGAAACTCATAACGAAGCTCCCCCTCGCCTGTGTCATTGAACGCAGCATCACGGCATAATCGAAGAGTTCGGCCTGTGGTGCTTCTGCCATGAGCTTTTGTCCACCAGACATCTGCGGTTCCATCCCAAGGATTTTCCCTCTCCTCTTGTTCATGTCGCCCATTATGTCGCCCATGTACTCGTCCGGAACAAAAACTTCAACATGCATTATAGGTTCAAGCAAACAGGGCCTTGCCTCGACGATGCCTTTCTTGAACGCGAGAGCAGCAGCTATTTTGAACGCTATTTCGCTGGAATCCACGTCATGGTACGAGCCGTCGTAAAGTACGGCTTTCACGTTTACGACCTTGTATCCTGCGAGAGGTCCCCTTTCCATGGATTCCCGAAGCCCTTTTTCAACAGCGGGAACATAGTTCTTTGGAACAGAGCCGCCGAACAGCGCCTCGCTGAACTCGAACTCTTCCTGCGAAGGCGAGAACTTTATGTGTACGTCGCCGTACTGGCCTGCTCCGCCGGTCTGTTTCTTATGTTTCCCTTGTACGTCTGAACTGCCCTTGATGGTTTCCCTGTAGGGGATTTTTTGCTCTATGGTGCGGACGTCGACCCCGAATTTTTCCTTGAGCTTCGCCGTGACTATGCCTAGCTGTATTTCGCCTTGGCCCCCCAGCAGCGTCTGGCGAGTTTCATAGTTCCTTTCCAGCACGAACGACGGGTCTTCCTCCATTAGCTTGTTGAGGCCTGTGCCAACTTTTTCCTCGTCGCCCTTAGCCTTTGGTTCAACGGCAAGGAACAACGAAGGTGGCGGGAACTGTATGGCGGGGTACTTTATGATGTGGGCTTTGTCACAAAGGGTGTCCCCTGTCTGTGTGTATTGGAGTTTGGCTATCGCGACTATGTCGCCTGCCGACACGTTCGGCGCTTCGCCCTGAGTCTTGCCTCTGAGGAAGAAAATAGCGCCCAGCTTTTCGCTTCTCTCGGTTCTTGCGTTGTAAATCTCCTGGCCCTGTGCAATTTTGCCAGAAATGACTTTTGCAAGGGATATCTTGCCAAGAAACGGGTCGGCAATAGTCTTGAATACGAACAGGGACGTGAAGGCGCCCGGGTCGCACTTCCTCGACGTTTCGTTGTCGTTTGCATCTATGCCTTTGTATTCCTCGATATAAGTCGCTTTTGGTACGTATCTGATGATGGCGTCCATCATTTCCTTGATCCCCTCGGCTTTCAGGGCTGAACTCATCAACACCGGGACGATCCCGCCATCCGCTATGCCGTTAAGGAGCCCGTTGCTGAATTCCTCATCAGTGAATTCCTCTCCACCGAAGAATTTGTCGAGGAGCTCTTCGTCCGTCTCTGCTATGGCTTCGTTGAGCGCGTCTTTGTCTTCCAAGGTCACCACCGAGGTTCCGAATTTTGCTTTCAGGTCAGATACGACCTGATCAATGTCCACGTTTTCCTTATCTGTTTTGCTAATGAGGAAAATCCTCGGTATGTTGAACTGTTTGCATGAATTCCATGCTTTTTCGGTGCCAACCTGAATCCCGGACGAAGCGTCGACCAGAATAATCGCCGCCTCAACGGCTCTCAGGGCAGAGTTCACTTCTCCAACAAAATCGAAAAAACCCGGCGTGTCGATGAAATTGATCTTTACTTTGTTGTATTCGACGGGAACTATCGAGGTGCCGATCGAGTAACCTTTCTCGATTTCCATTTTGTCGTAGTCCGAAACCGTGTTGCCGTCCTCAACCCTTCCAAGCCTGTTCACAACGCCCGTCGCGAGCAGCGCAGCTTCAATGAATGTAGTTTTTCCGCAGCCGCCGTGGCCGAGAAGCGCGACATTTCTGATCGTATCGCTATTATAGCCTTTCATATATCAGACCTCCAATTAATTTTTTTACAGAATTGTAAGTATTATACCATTGACGTGCCCAAATAGCAAATGGTTATGATAATTTTTATGGCTTATGATATTTTTTTCTTCTTCGAAACGTATTGTTTGAGCATCAGCGTACCAAAAAGCGCCACGCAGAACCGGCATGACAGCGTTATCAAGGGGTTTACGCCAACTACCCAGAATATGAGCGTCGTCTCGATGATGCCGTGGAAGGGCACGAGGAAGCACATGCACAGGAATATGTCGTCTCTTGAAAGGCCGTATTTTTCCCTGGCAAAGACGATTGCGCCGGCGCCGTAGGAAACCCCGGCGAACACTCCGATGAGAAGCGGAATCAGGCTGTCTTTTGACACGCCGAGGAAATCTGTCAACCATTTTGTCTTTTTGCTCAACTTTTCCAGCCACTTGTAATCTGTCATGATCTGGAGCACCACCATTAAAGGTATGATGACAATCACAAGCGATTTGACGATGCCCAAGCTTCCCAGCAAGCCTTCTTTCAATACCGCAAGCGTCCATTCTACCATAGGTGCATCACCGCCCCGATTACGCCAAGGCAAAGCCCCAAGGCGATAGACGCAGCCACCCTGTATGAAACGAAGAACGTTATGCTCATCCCCATCCTTTTCAGGATGGCGGCTTCAACGATGACGGAATGTGAAAGCAGCGTCATGACTGCTACGACTGTTACGGCGAACCCTGTCAGATTGACCGCTTTTATTGCGGCGATGACACCGTATTCGTCGAGTGCTATCCCTGTGATCAGCGGCACCGCAGCCTCCCCCGGCAGGTGAAAGGCACTCATGAGGGGCGCAAAGGCAGACGCCAGCCAGTCCATGGCAGGGGTGTGCTTCAGTACAGTGATGAACAGGTACACCGGGACGATCACCTTTATCAGGAACCAGCAGCATTTGATTCCGCTTATTATGCCGCTTTTTATTGAATTTAACAGCATTTCCTTGTTTCTCCTTTTCCTCCGGAATAATTGTGTGCCGTAATACTACAGGAACGGGGTCATGTACACGGGCAGGTACACAATACCGTCCTCCACTTTCAAATCGCCTGTGTGCAGCACATATGGCGTATGCAATTGCGCGTGGTATTTTTCCCTAAACTTCCTGATGGACGTTAGCGTATAGTTCTTGCTTGATTTGACTTCGATCGGGGAAATGTTGTGCCGGCTGCTTATCCTGTCCTTTGCTGTCAGAAAGTCTATCTCCATTCTTGAACTAGGGTCGTTTCTGTCAGAATTGGAATAGAAGTAAAGTTTGTGGCCGGAGCAGGCCAGCATTTGCGCCACGATGTTTTCCACAATCATACCTTTGTTGACCTCCAGTTTGTCAAACAGCAGTTTCTTGTAGATTTCTTCCGTTGCCATGCTCTTTTCGTCGAAAGCGTGGCTGATGAGCAGCCCCGTATCAGCCATGTAGCATTTAAGCGTGAGCCGGTCCGTGTTCAGCTTAAGCCCTATGCTCGGCTCTGTGGAGTTGTACGCGGTATTGATGATCATGGCGTCGTCGAGCCAAAACAGCGCATCCTCGTAATCGCGGAACCGGGCTTCTTTCTTTATGGAAGAGAGCTTGAACTTTTTCTCGTGCCTCTTTAGCTGCGCCGGGATATCGTCAAAAATGCTGACAACTTTCATCTCGTACCCGCTTGCGTACTTGGAAATGTCAGCCCGGTACAGCGCAAGGATGTCCCGCTTGACCTGATCTGTTTTCTCAAAATCGCGGGTTGCCGTGTATTCAACCACCGCCTGGGGCATGCCTCCGACAATCATGTATTGCCTGAACAAGTCCATCGCTTTCCGGTGCATCGCCTGCCCGAGCGGCTTCATTTCCGCAAAATGCTTGTTGGTGACAGGCACCAGCGTCTCATTTCCCATAGCCCAGAGGAATTCCTCAAAGTCCATTGGGTGCATCTTGATATGGCGCTCCTCTGACGGAACAACAATGTCTTTTACGTTCTTTTTTATTGAGACAATGGAACCTGTCTCAATGTAATCGAATCTGCCGTCTGCAACAAGATACTTGATGGCAGCGCGGGCACGGGGAAAAAGCTGCACTTCGTCAAAAATGATCAGCGACTCTCGCTCGTAAAGCTTTGTGTTGTAATAGCCGGAAAGGTACAAAAAGAACGTGTCCAAGTCGTTTAGGTGATTTTTGAACAGATCTAGAACGTCACCGCTAGTATTGTTAAAGTCGACGAGAATGAAGGACTTGTACTCTGCTTTGGCAAATTCCAAGGCTATGAAGCTTTTCCCAACGCGGCGGGCACCGTCAATCAGCAACGCAGACCTGCCGGAACTGTCCCTTTTCCAATCGAGGAGTTTGTCGTATATTTTTCTTTTCATGAACCATGGCCGCTTTCTAACGTGGGCTGTCGCCCACAACCCCGATGGGGATTACACGTTTTCACGTTTTTTCACGACCAATTGTAACACGTATTCAAGATTTTATCAAGCTGGTTTTTGCACGAAATCAAGATTTTTGCAAATCGACCCAAAGGTGAACCAAGTCGAATTTCTCTGGCTCAACATTTCTGCGCCGGCTCTCTTCGCTGCGAATAAGTGGGGCAGATACCGAACACAACTGTAGTTCTGGCTCGTACTTACCGAACTTTAAAATCCTCTTGAATAGCGTATTGCTAACACTCTTTTCGTTTATCTGAGTATTCTTATTCGCCAACGCAAAATAGCCAGCTATAGCCATTTTGCGTTCGAATGGAGCAATACCCAAATGTGTTTGAGAAATGTGTTGCTTAGCAAATTCGATAGACTTTTCGCACAGAAAGTATTCGACGTCTCTGTTTATTTCGCACGAAAAATACTGCGTATTTCTTCTTTCGACGCATTGGAATATTGAACTCCGACAGCGTCGTTTTCTTCAGCCATTCTTTTCGCGCTTTCGAGTGCTTCGGCAAGCCGCTCTGCGTCACGGTCGTTTTCAATCCTTACTTCTTTGAGGAAACTCTCTGTTGCCATATGCTCACCTCCCGTATGCTGCTATTATTATACCCACTGAAAATCGAATCGTAGAGTTGGCAACCACCGCTCAGGTTGTAAGAGTCAAAGCCGTTCTGGGAAAGGATGCGTGCGGCGATGTACCCCCGCAGCCCAATCTGGCAGACGACATACGCCTTTTTCGCCTTGTCCAGCTCCCCGATGCGGCTTCGCAGCTCATCCACAGGGATGTTTATGAAACCGTCTATATGGCTGTTTCTGTACTCCGACTTTGTGCGCACGTCGAGCAACGTAACGCTGCCGTCTCGCGGGAGGCTTTCTACATCGTGCCAATGAAAGTTTTTCACCTTTCCTGTCAACAGGTTTTCAATTACAAAGCCAGCCATGTTGACCGGGTCCTTCGCTGACGAGTACGGTGGGGCGTAGCAAAGTTCCAGCTGCGTCAGGTCGTATGCTGTCATGCCGTCGCGAATAGCTGTTGCCAACACGTCGCACCGCTTGTCCACCCCGTCAAAGCCAATGACCTGCGCTCCGAGTATCTTGCCCGTCTTCTTTTCAAATATGGTTTTGACAGACATAGTCTGCGCACCTGGATAATAACTCGCATGGCTCGGTGAAAAGGTGAAAGACTTGTCGTACTCCAGCCCAAGGGATTTCGCCGTTTTTTCATTGAGCCCGGTAGTTGCGACAGTCATGTCAAAGATTTTCAGGATAGACGACCCTTGCGTTCCGTGAAATTCCGAGGAAATCCCGCAGATGTTGTCCGCAATGATGCGCCCCTGCTTATTGGCTGGGCCTGCCAACGGGATGGATTTCTTCTGGCCCGACACAAAATCAGTAACTTCCACTGCGTCGCCTGCCGCGTAAATGTCAGCATCTGAGGTGCGCATGTTTTTGTCAACCACTATTGAACCGCGCTCGTTGACCTCAAGGCCGGCCGATTTTGCCAGCGAGCTTTCGGGCCTTACGCCGACGCCCATGATGAGCATGTCGGTCATAATTTCACCTTGCCCAATTTCGACCCCGAGGCGCCGGTCCTTGTCGTTTATGCCCTTGACGGCGTCGTTCAGAATCAGCTTCGCGCCCTTCTGCACCAAGTACCCGTGTACGCTGCACGCCATGTCAAAATCCAAGGGTGCGATCACTTGGTTTGCCATCTCCACAACAGTGACGGACAGTCCGGCGTTCATCAGGTTTTCTGCCATCTCGATGCCAATGTAGCCGCCGCCGACAACTACCACGTCACGGGGGTGCTCTTTTTCGATGTGTTCCTTGATTTTGATCACGTCCGGTATGTTGCGGAGCGTAAAGACTTTTTTGTTGTTGATGCCTCCTATGTTTGGCACCAAGGGGGCGGCGCCAGGCGACAAAACCAGTGCGTCGTATGTCTCTTGATAAGACTCGCCTGTCCTCACGTCTTTCGCCGTAACGGCTTTCTTTTCCTTGTCAATCGAAACCACCTCTTGGAATGTCCGAACGTCCACATTGAACCGTGCGTGAAAACTCTCCGGCGTTTGCAGGGTCAAATTTCTTTTGTCAGTGATTTTCCCCCCAATGTAATAAGGGAGTCCGCAGTTGGCGAACGATATGTGTTCGCCGCGTTCAAACACTACGATTTCTGCTGTCTCGTCCAGCCGTCTGAGCCTTGCCGCCGCAGAAGCGCCGCCAGCGACGCCGCCAACGATAATAATTTTTTTCATAATTGTCCTCCTCTTGTCCTTTCGCAGTTTCGTAGGGCCAGCTCATGATTCCGCCAAAACTCACCACATCCGTATATCCCATGTTGGCAAGTACTCTGTTGGTTCTCCTAACCTTATATTAATTTTTTATTTTTGACGTGCTTCGCGGCTGATTTCAGCAATAATGCTTCGTCAGCACCTTGATTATTTCGATAATCCTGCGGTCTGCAATCGAATAAGTGACACTGACGCCTGTTTTGGTAAAACCCAATATCCTGTGCGCTTTCAGCAAAGACAAATGCTGCGAGAGTGCTGACTGGGTGATGTTTGGGACATATTTCGATATTTCGTTCACAGCCAATGGCTGCTTCATCAGGCTGCAAACAATGAGAAGACGGCTTTCGTTCGCTAACACTTTCAACAATTCCGCGATCTGCTTCGCTTGTTCTTCCATGCAAGGCCGCTCCTTTCATTAGCATTTCAGCAATTGCTTATATAATAATTCGTTGTGAGCGATTTGTCAAGCCCTTTTTCGTAATTTCCAAAAACTTTTACAAGAGTGCGATTTGTGCTATACTGGTTGGGAGTTGGGAGTTGGTAGTTGGGAGTTGGGAGTTGGTAGTTGGGAGTTGGTAGTTGGGAGTTGGTAGTTGGGAGTTGGTAGTTGGGAGTTGGTAGTTGGGAGTTGGGGGATAGTTGGATTGAGTTGGTAGTTGGTAGTTGGATGGAGGTGTTAGCGTGGACGGCAATTCGTTTGATATGGAACTTGAACGCCAGCGGCTGAGGCAGACGGTATTATTGGCTATGCGCCAACTTGAGCAGGCTAGGCTCGATGGCGAGCGGAGCAGTGCTGAGATCGCTGCTTTGCAGGAGGAAATGCGGGACAACGCCTCTCACTCCGTGTCAAACCTCTGGGACAGCCAAAACTTCGAGGATATGGTGGCGCTGAGCCAGTACACTTTTCAAATAGAGCAGAAAGCCTCGGCTTGCGAGTCGGTGGAGAGAAGGGCTGCGATGCTGGAAAAGCTGATTGATTCGCCTTATTTTGCCCGGATCGACTTCAAGTTCGACGATGAAGAACTGCACGAAAAAATATATATCGGTCGGTCTTCCCTGTGGGATGATGAACTGGATGAAATATTCGTGTACGATTGGAGGGCTCCTATAGCAAGCATGTTTTACCGCTTCGGGGCAGGCCCGGCTTTTTATGACGCACCTGCGGGAAAGGTTACGGGGGAAATCAGCCTGAAAAGGCAGTACGAAATCAAAGACGGCAAGCTTGATTACTTTTTTGATGCGGACATCCAGATTATAGACGAGTTCCTGAAGAAACTGCTGTCCCAAAACACTTCTCCAAAGATGAAAACTATCGTAGAAACGATACAAAAGGAGCAGGACATCGTCATAAGGGATATGGAAAACGAGCTTATGATGGTGCAGGGTGTAGCCGGGAGCGGGAAATCCTCCATCGCCCTGCACAGGGCGGCGTACCTGATGTACCAAGGGCTGTTGCCTGGCTTGGCACCGGGCAACATAATAATCATTTCGCCAAACACCCTGTTTGCGGAGTACATATCCGGCGTACTGCCCGAACTCGGTGAGGAAAACGTCGTTTCTAAGGTGTTTGAAGAAATTCTCGCCGGCATCGTGCAAACCAAGCGCATCCAGACCAGAAACCAGTTTCTGGAATTAATGTGCACAAACCTCCGGTACAAATTCATCATGAAGAGTAGCATCGAATTCAAGGCTTCACCGCAGTTTGTGGAGATACTCGACCGTTTCGTTCAAGATTTGCCTCGAAGGTGGATCGATTTTGACGACGTTTACTATGGCAGCCAGCTGGTCTTTAGCAAAGAGCACTTGAATAACAAAATGCTTGCCGGAAGGAAAAACACACCGCTCGGGCTCAGGCTAAATTTGCTTGAAGACTATATCCTTGAATCGGTAAAGGTGTTTCACAGGCATCATGCAGACAAGCAGGAGTATTCGCGAATAAAAAAGGACATAAAGAAGTTCACGGAATTAGACACATTGTCCCTTTACATAGAGCTGTTTGGCGACGAGGAGTATTTCCGAAGCCTAGCTGTCGGCCTTGCCCTTCCTGACTGCCTCAACAGTGTTTTGCAGTTTACTTGTGAGAACCTAGCCTCTGGCGCCATCTACTACGACGACGCTGCCGCTCTCGCTTATTTGAGGCTGAAACTGAAAGCTGACGACGAATACAAAAACATCAGGCAGGTCGTCATCGACGAGGCTCAAGACTACTACCCCCTCCACTACGAAATATTCCGCATGTTGTTCCCTGGTGCCAAATACACGGTTTTGGGGGATGTCAGCCAGACTTTGGAAAAGCCGGCCGACTTGTCGCTGTACGGGCAGATAGGCGCAATTTTGAGCAAAAAGAAGAAAACCCTTGTCACAATGAGCAAAAGCTACCGCTGCACCAATGAAATCTTGGCTTTCAGCTCAAAGTTCATCCCTGCGGGGGTAGAAATTGAGAGCTTCAGCCGAAAAGGATCCGTTCCTGAAATCCACGTTGCAGAAAACCAGCAAGGCCTCTGCACCATGATCGCCCAAGAAGCAGAGTCGTGCCTGAAACAGGGCTACCAATCAATAGGGCTGATCTGCAAAACTGAAAAAAACGCGACTGCACTGTTCAAGTCCCTGAAAGGCCATCTCGGTGTCCGGCTGGTAAAAAACGAGGGCCATGCAAACCTGCGGGGCGTTTTCGTCATTCCCGTGTATTTGTCAAAAGGCCTTGAATTTGACGCGGTATTGATATGCGACGCAGACAGTGCAAACTACAGCAGCGAAGACGACAAGAAATTCCTTTACGTCGCTTGCACCAGGGCGCTCCACAGGCTCAACCTGTTCTGCGCAGGAGAAGCCAGTCCGCTGGTTATATAGAAACAAAAAGGGGGGCGGCTCCTGCGCCTAATGCGAGTTAGCCGTCCTCCCTGTCGTAAACAACAATCCTTTATAGAGGCTTCATGGTCGGGAACAAGATTATGTCCCTTATCGACGCAGCATCTGTTATCAGCATTATGACCCTGTCGATGCCAATACCCAGCCCGCCTGTGGGGGGCAACCCTACTTCAAGGGCATTGACATAGTCTTCGTCCATGGGGTGCGCCTCGTCGTCCCCTGCTTCAAGCTGGGCCTGCTGCTCTTTGAACCTCTGGTACTGGTCAATCGGGTCGTTCAGCTCAGAAAAGGCGTTGGCTATTTCCCAGCGGTTAATGTACGCCTCAAACCTTCTCGTGATTCTCGGGTCTATCGGATCCCTCTTGGCAAGCGGCGACACTTCCACGGGGTGGCCTATTATGAATATCGGGCCGTCAAGGTAGTCTTCGCAGTGCTCCTCAAACAGTTCCGCAATAACATGGCCTCGAGTCATTTTTTTTGCCTCGCTTCTCGGGATGCCGCATTTAATGGCTGCCTTCCGTGCTTCCTCGTCTGTCTGTATCTCGTCGAAGTCCACTCCGACCCATTTCTTCACCGCGTCCTGCATGGTCATTTTTTCCCATGGAGGAGTCAGGTCGAAGGTCTTGCCTTGGTATTCTACAACCATGCTGCCTGTAGCGGCAAGGGCAGCTTTTGAGACTACGTTTTCTGTGATGTCAATCATGTCTTCCATGTTGCCATAGGCTTGGTATACTTCCATAGAGGTGAACTCAGGGTTGTGGTTCCTGTCCATCCCTTCGTTCCTGAACATCTTGCCCATTTCGTACACCCTGTCCAGCCCGCCAACTATCAGCCGTTTGAGATAGAGCTCGTTTGATATGCGGAGCTTCATTTCGATGTCGAGGGTGTTGTGGTGGGTTGAAAAAGGTCTCGCGTTGGCACCGCCTGCTATCGTCGTAAGTATGGGTGTGTCGACCTCAAGGAAACCTCGGTCCTCTTCGAGGAACCTTCTGATTTCCTTAATTATTTTTGCGCGCATGAGGAACGTGTCTTTCACTTCGGGGTTCATGACAAGGTCTATGTACCTCTGCCTGTAACGGATGTCCATGTCCTTCAGCCCTTGGAATTTGTTTGGAAGCACCCAGAGGGATTTGGAAAGCAGCTTCAGCTCATGCACTTTGATTGATATCTCGCCGTGCTTCGTCCTGAACACTTCGCCAACGATGCCCACTATGTCACCGATGTCGTAGGTTACGAATACAGCGTATTCTTCAGGAGTAATCGCATCCTGCCTGACGTAGCATTGTATCCTTCCAAGTTTGTCTTGAATGTCGATGAAGGACGCTTTCCCCATGTGCCGGTTTGCCATGATCCTTCCTGCACAGGATACGGTTTTGCCTTCCATTTCTTCGAAATTGCCCTTGATGTCCATGCTGTGCGCGGTTACGTCCCACGTTTCCACAAGGAACGGGTTGCGCCCGGCTTCCTGAAGCGCCTTGAGTTTGTCTCTCCTGATCTGCCGCTGTTCGTTTATCTTCTCTTCAGACAGTTCTTCGAATGATTCGGTTTCAGGGCTGACATCCCTTTTTTCTTCAGTGCTCATCGTTTCTCCTTACTTGTAGATATCTACAATTACAAATTTGAAAACTCCGTCAGGCACCTGGATTTCAATCTGGTCGTTCTTTTTCCTGCCGAGAAGCGCGGCGCCCAAAGATGACTCGTTTGATATTTTGCCTTCAAACGGGTCGGCTTCTGTCGAGCCTACGATTGTGTATTCTGTCTCTTCTCCAGTGGTTTCTTCCTTTACCAATACCTTAAGCCCAACGCTGACGCGGTCGTTGGAAATTTCGTTCTCGTTGATTATTTTGGCTTTCCGTATCATGTTTTCCAATCGATTGATGCGGTCTTCCAGCTCTGCCTGCTCGTTTTTTGCAGAATCGTACTCGGAATTTTCCGATATGTCGCCGTATGAAATCGCTTCCTTTATCCTCTCTGCAACTTCTTTCCTCCTTACTGTAACGAGGCTGTCAAGTTCTGCAACGACTCTGTCGTACCCCTCTTGAGTTAGCAGTATTTCGTCTGACATTGTTGGTTATCTCCTTTGCTGTGTCATATGGTAATATCGTAATATTATAAGGCCATACGCTCATTTTGTCAATCGTAGGCCATCACAATTTTGACGTTTGCCGAGCTTGTGGCGTAAATGAGCGAGGCGTAGCAGACGTCGAATTCCAAAATGTCACCCAGTTTAATATCTTTGTCCGCTTTTTCGATATCCAGTATGGTATGGTCGCTTGACGCGCCAAGCACTTCTATCCCTTTGTCACGAGGATAGATTTTATCTGGGAAAGCGTAATCCAGCTTGCCAACCCCGAGCAGCGCTTTTCTCCTGATTCCCTTGTCCTCGTACACTGGCCTGTTGCCAAAAGCGTCAAACATAATCTCGCCCACAGGATGGCTTGGCTTGTCCCTTACTTCTATGACCTGAGCTTTCAGCGTGAAAACATCAGTGTGCAGATAGCTCATGTCATAGCCCCACAGCTCTTGAAGATCCCTGCCAAGTATGATCCCTTCCCCGACTCTCAGCTGGTTTATCCTCGCCGGCATGTCGCTGTCCACGATGCGGATGAGCGATGTGGTCGCGCCTCCGCTTATGTATTCCAGTTCCCTGCCAATTTTAGCCTCTATCATTTCAGCACAGGAAATTAGCTCCTCCATCTTTTCCACAGTAGCTGAAACTGAGCCGTAACAGCCGAGATTCGTCCCTATTCCTGACAGCTTCAACCCCTTCAGTTCATTTTCGCACAAAAGCGCCGCTTCAAGCAGCTCGCTTTTCTCCCAAAATCCTTCCCGCAGGTCGCCTAGATCCACCATCAGTATGACTTCATGTACCTTGCCTTGTTTTTCTGCCTCCCCGTTAAGAGCCCGAAGGACTTCTATCTCGCTGTTCAAGCTGATGTCAGCAAGCCTCACGGCTTCAGCGGCTTCGGACGGCATGGGGACTCTGATCAGCATCAGGGGCAAGCCGAACTTTGCGTTTTTTACCGCTTCAAGCTGTTCCAGCCTTGATGACGCTATGAATTTGCACCCGGACGATGCAAAAACCTCTGCGCATTCAAGCAGGCCGTTGAAGCCTTTTATTACGCCGGCCACCTCCACGCCCTGCTTGCTGCACCGCGCCAGTATTTCCTTTACGTTCGATTCCAGTTTTTTCAAGTTGATTTCCAGTTGCGGGTACGCATTTTTGCCCATGCTTCTTTCCTCCTTACTCCTTGTTGGATTCCAAATATCTTTTTATTTTTTTTGACGTGTTCTTTTCGAACTCCTCTTTTCGTATCTTTATTTTTTTGATGCGCTTGAAGAAAGGCTGTTCTTTGTTGATCATGTCTATTTCTTCCCACAGCAGTTTTTCAAGGCTTTCGCCGGAGTAGCCCTGTCCCAGTTTTTCAGCCACTGCCTCTGAGTCAGGCAGGATGGCAGCTATGATCACGGTGTCTTCTCCATATTCAGAGTCCTTGCCCCATACCATGCATTCTGCAACGTAAGGTATTAGATTCAGATGGTATTCCAGCTCTTCTGGGTATACATTTTTTCCATTTTTGGTAATTATTACGTTTTTCTTCCTCCCTGTTATGTATAGGTAGCCTCTTTCGTCAAGCCAGCCAAGATCCCCTGTATAGTACCATCCGCCTTTCAAGGCTTCCTCTGTCGCCTCTGGGTTGTCGTAGTACCCTAGCATTATGTTGTCGCCTGCGAGGCAGATTTCGCCTATTCCCGTTTCGGGATCCGGATGCTCTATCCTTATGCTTGTCCCCGGAAGTGCCCTCCCTGCCGATTCGTTGACCGGTGCCGTTTCAGGGTTAAGCGCCCCTATGGGTGCGCTTTCTGTGAGGCCGTATCCCTGCAAAGCCAACACTCCGAAATCCCGCAGGCCTTGCAGCACTTCCGGGTTTATCGCTGCGCCGCCGCATATTAGCACCCTCATCCTGCCGCCAAAAACCGCTTTGATGTCCTTAAGGAAGAGCGGCCCTATGTCGATGCCGATTTTCTTAGTCCTCTTGTTGATGTCGATCATCTTTTTGAGCGTTGCCTCTTTCCCCTTCTTGCGGGCGTTCTGCCAAATCTTGCTGTAAAGGTTTTCAAACAGTACCGGCACCCCCAAGAATATCGTCGGCCTGATCTCTTGGAGGTTTTTTGCGATGTATTTGAGCCCTTCGCAGTAAGCGATAGATGCGCCTGCATAGAGAGGGACAAGGAAACCTGCTGTGCATTCGTAGGTGTGGTGTACCGGAAGGACGGAAAAAAACACGTCGCTTTCGCTTATCCTGATAATGGTCGGTGCCAGCATCACTTCCTCTGCAAGGTTTTTGTGGGACAGCATGACTCCCTTTGAAAAGCCAGTTGTTCCGGAGGTGAACAGTATGACGCTCATTTCCTCCCTGTCTATCTGGGCGTCGGTAAACTTGCAGTTGCCGCCAGCAACCAGGTTCTTTCCCGCTTCAACGAGTTCGCGCAGCGACAAAATGCCATCCTTGCTTTTCTCCGTTTCCATGTTGACGAGTATTTCCAGCTTTGTTTCCCCACCACCGTGGATGTCTTTGAAGACGCTTTCGAACTTGCTCCCGAATATAACGCAGCTGCACCCCGACGAAACGATTAGCTGCTTCAGCTCGACTGCCGGCAGCTCTTTGTCGAGGGGCACGACGACCCCGGTCCCGCAAACAGCGGCAAGGTACGAAATCGCCCATTCATAGGAATTCTCGCCGATTACTGCAATCTTTTTGCCCTTCATCCCCCCCTCAATCAAGGAAGTTCCAAGACCGTTGACGTCATCAAAGGCTTCCTTGTATGATATGCTTGCATAAGGGGATCCCCTGCCCTTTTTTGTCCAAAATGCGGGCCGCTCTCCAAACTTGTCGACGCTTGTTTCAAACATGTGCTTGATGTCGAGCACTGGCTTCACATCCCTGTACCTGACTAACGGGTCGCTGCTCTCTTTGATCCTTTTGATTTTCTCAAGAATCGCTTCCATGTCTTTGGCCCTGCGCGCCTGATACTCTTCTTTGCTTAACATTGGTCACCCTCCATCGCAACTGCTAGTTGTAGTTTTCTGCTGAATATCGTTTGATTTTCTTCGTGGTTGTTTTTGAAAACTCGGTTTTCCTTATTTCGAACCTTCTAACCCTTTTGTAGGCTGGCATGAACTCATTCGCGCAGTCTATTTCCGCCTTGACGATCTCTTTGATTTCTTCTTCGGTCAATTCGCCTTTTTCTGCCGCCAAGCTATCGTAGTCTGGGTATATGCCGGCTTTGATGATGGTGTCGCCGCTTTTCTCGTCTTCCACCCCGTAAGCCATAGCCTCTAGGATGTACGGCCTCTGCGTCAAATAGTACTCCAGCTCTTCCGGGAAAATGTTTTTGCCGTTTTTTGTGATTATTACGTTTTTCTTCCTTCCTGATATGTGCAACATGCCATCCTTGTCGATGTACCCGTAGTCCCCGGTGCTTAGCCACCCGTCCTTGAGTACTTTTGCGGTTTCTGCAGGGTCATCGTAATAGCCCATCATTACCGACTGGCTCTTGCACACCAGCTCTCCAATGCCTGCTTCGTCGGGGTTCTCAATCCTTGCTTCTGTTCCTGAAATGATAAAGCCTGCTGCGGAAGCCTTGCTGTACCTGTCAGTGTTCGTGGCGATGATTGGCGAACATTCTGTCATCCCGTAGCCCTGCATCATGGTAATCCCCATGGCCTCAAAGTCTTCGATCACCTTTGGGTTAATCGCGGCGCCTCCCGCAACGAACAGCTCCATTCGCCCTCCGGTAAAAGCATGGATGTCCTTGAACAATTTCTTGACAATGCCGGGGCAGTTGTTGTACAGCTTGAACATCCTCGATATGGCTATCGCTTTCCTCATTTTGCCGGCTTTGCCCGCAGCCTCTGCCTGCTTCCATATCTTTTTGTGCATCGACTCGTACACCAGCGGCACGCTGAGCATAACAGTAGCTTTCACTTCAGCCATGTTTTTGGCAATGTGCTTAAGCCCTTCGCAAATGGCAATTGCCATCCCTTGGTACAGCCCCGTGAAGACGTCGCACGTCATTTCGTACGAGTGGTGCATGGGCAAAACGGAAAGGCCGACTCCGTCTTCCCTTATTTTTACGTATTTCGACATGTGAAACACATTTGACGCAAGGTTCCTGTGGGAAAGCATGACGCCTTTCGCAAGCCCCATCGTTCCAGACGTGAACAGCAGCGAACACAGGGCTTCCCTGTCGATTTCTGCGCTAGTGAACCTGTCGTCGCCTTCTGTCATGAGATCCCTGCCTTTTTTTATCAAACCGGGGAGATCCGTCATGACTATTGTTTCCTTAATGTGGTCGATGCCCGCCGCCGCATCTTTTACGGCGCTCGCCATTTTTTTCGAGTAGACGACTGCCGCCGCTTTTGCCCGCTCCAGCAGGTTGTTTATCTCTCCTGGATGGAGTTCCTTGTCCAACGGAACAATTACCCCTGTTCCGTTTGCCACTGCGCAGTACGTAACCACCCATTCGTAGCTGTTCTCACCGATGAGGGCTATTTTCTTGCCCTTGAAGCCCATGTCGACAAGAGCCGTGCCAAGCGAGTCTATATCCTCTTTGAATTTTTCATAAGTTATCGGCCGGTACTTGCCGCCCGGAGCGTCTTTCACGTAAAATGCCGGTTTCGACGCAAACAGCGAAGCGCTGCTGTTGATCAGCTCCCTCAAGTCCGCTATCGGGCGCACTGGGTACAAGCAGTCTTTGAATTTTTTCTTGTTCATAATCTCTCACACCTTTTTAGAATCAGGGTTAAAGATTATTGTATCATTTTTGTCTTTGCAAGGCAACGCTGATTTTACAGAAAGCCTAATCTTTTCGCTTTCAATTTGCAAAAATGACCATCGGCAATTCTTGCAAACCGCTTGACACTGGAGTTATTCTGTGATACGTTAGTGGTATAATGCTATTGATTAATACTGTCAAGTTGACTTGTGGCAGTAATGCGCTTTGAATTTCACGGGCTTCGTGTGCTTTGCGGCTTGACTTTATTAGAGAAAAAGGGGAGGGGGTCTTTATTTTCGTATGTCTGTATCAGCATTTGCGAAGCGTTGTGCTTCGCCGGTTCTGTTCAGCGAAATCAAAGCCTTCAGTTGCACCGAGGTTAACACAGGTAATTCGATTATGTCGCTGCGCGGACAGGGGATTGTTTTACAAACGGATAAACGGTTCGTTTGCATGAACGCAGAGCGTGGCAGCATAGGTAGTTTAATTTTACGGGACTTACAGATGGTCTAATGATTTCCTAAAGATATCGATTTATTTGATGAGCTACTGGCACCAAAAGCAGCTTTGACCTTTGCGTATTATCTGAAGGCGCACAAGAATTCTTACAAAGATAGTTAATGCAATGCATCTCAGTACAAGCGATAGAGAAAGGAGCAATAATTTTGTGAAAAGGATATGTTTCAAAAATCAAAAAGCAACAATGAAGCAACTGTTTGGCGTTGTTCTGGCGCTGGCGCTTTTGTTCTCATTGATACCGCTCAGCGCGCTTGCCGATGAAATTATTCCTGACGAAGCAAGCCTTCAAGTCGAAGCTGATTCAGAGGAACCTGTGGCAGATGACACAGATTTCGACGATATGGACGACTTTAACTCGGAGGCTGAAGACAGCAACGACGACCAGTATCTGACGGAAGAAGGCGACGAAGAGTTCCTTGAGCACGAACCCGAATCGGCAGGGCAGATAGCCCACAGTGCAGCAGCGAGCGACGTCTCCACCGAAACCGAACTCCGCATGGCCGTCAGCAACGCACCGACCGGCGAACCTGTTACAATCAACTTGACCAATTCCATCACCTTGACAGGCGAACCTCTGAGCATCTCACCAGGCACAGACGTTACGCTGACTGCCGGCAGTTCCGAACCAGTTGATTTGACGGGCGCAAGCAACCAAGACGTCATCAGCGTTCCCGGCAATGCAAAGCTGACGATAGACGGCATCGTCGTTACCCACGGCGGCTCTGACGTAGATGGCGGAGGAGTGAGCGTCGCCAGCGGCGGCATCCTGACAATGGCCAGTGGCGAAATATCAGGCAACAACAACCGCTTCTCTGGCGGCGGCATCAATGTCAACGGCGGCACTTTGTTAATGCGCGGCGGCAAGATATCGGAAAACACCGCCGGGAGTTTTGGCGGCGGCATCTACATCAGCAGCAATGGCTTGATGACAATGACCGGCGGTGAAGTGACAGGAAACACGGCCACCGGCCAAGGTCCCAGTGGCGGCGGTTCAGGCGGCGGTGTGTACGTTGCAAGCGGAACGTTTACAATGGAAAGCGGCAGCATCAAAAACAATGCAACTCCTGGCGCCGGCGGCGGCGTCTACAATACAACCTTTGGGACATTCAGGCTTAAAGGCGGCGAAATATCAGGCAACGAAGGCAGTTCCGGAGGCGTAAGGAACGACGGCTCCTTCACGTTGGAAGGCGGCAAAATCAAAAACAACCACGGCATATACTTTGGCGGCGGCGTGTACAACAACGGAAATACTGACTTCACTATGAAAGGCGGCGAAATATCAGGGAACACTGCTCCGCAAGGCGGCGGCGTGTACAACGTCGGAAGCAGCACCTTCAGGATGGAAGGCGGCAAAATCACAGGCAACGAGGTTGCCCAGGCCGGCAACAGCGAAGTCGCCCAAGTCGGCGGTGGCGTGTACAACGGCGGAAACAGCGAATTCGTTATGTCCGGTGGCATGATTTCAGGGAACAAAGCAGCGGAAAGCGGCGGAGGCGTCATCAACAACGGCAAGTTCGAGATGAAAGCGGGAACCGAAGGCAGCAAGCCGGCCATCTTAGACAACATTGTCATCAGCACCACGTCTTACAGCCATGGCGGCGGTGTGTACAATACAGGCAACGCGGAATTCTACATGTCCGATGGTACCATCAGCGGAAACAAAGCAATTCAAGGCGGCGGTGTGCACAACTTCAGAACCGGCGCCAACTACAACGCCAAGTTCGTGATGTCAGGCGGCGAAATTTCAGGCAATGAAGCCAACATAGGTGGCGGTGTCTATTCCAACGACTCGTTTACTATGGTTCTTGGCAAAATTGCGAACAACAATGCCAATATAGGCGGCGGCGGTATATACAACTCGCGCCCCAGCCCGTCGATTGAAGCCGTCTTTACAATGCTGGGCGGCGAGGTTTGCGGCAACACTGCCATCAATGGCGGCGGCCTGTTCAACAGCGGCAGCGCTTCTGTTCACGCCGGCAAGTTTGACAACAACACAGCAACGAATGACGGTGGCGGGATATGGAACGCTTACGGGGAACTCAACCTTCTGAGCGTCGGCGCCCCTGCGGAGTTCTCGAACAACAGTGCTCGCAAGGCGTATAACAGGAACCCCGCAGACGACTCGCTCTACGCAGAGCAGATCAGTTGCACGCGTTGGACTGCCCCCCTTACGCAAGGCTACAACAACTATGACATCAGTTACGAATACGAGTCGGAGGTTCGCATTGTAACGGTGACTTTTGATGGCAATGGCGGAACGGTGGCACCAGAGAACGCGTCGCGCTCGCTTCCGGCCGGAACGTCTCTTGGCACGGACATGCCAGGCAACCCGGCTTGGAACGACCATGTATTCGAAGGCTGGAACACTGAACCTGACGGTTCAGGCACCCCCTTCGCTTCAGCGACTGTTGTCAATAGCGACATCACGGTTTTCGCCCAGTGGCGCACAGAAACGACAGAGCCTGAAGACTACGACATTATCTATGTGCTGAACGGCGGAACCAACGCGCCGGGCAACCCCGTGTCCTACAACGACGACAGCGACTTCCCGATCGGCATAGCCAACCCGGAAAGGTTTGGCTACGACTTCACCGGATGGACGGTGGAGTACGCCAACCCGGATTTGGATGACATCACGGTGCAGACGCTGAATTACAGCATCCCCGCCGGCTCTTCGGGCGACATCACCCTGACTGCCCACTGGAGCGCCATAGTGGTTGACCCAGAGGACTACGACATCGTCTACGTGCTGAACGGCGGAACCAACGCGCCGGGCAACCCTGTGTCCTACAACGACGACAGCGACTTCCCGATCGGCATAACCAACCCGGAAAGGCTTGGCTACAACTTCACCGGATGGACGGTGGAGTACGCCAACCCGGATTTGGATGACATCACGGTGCAGACGCTGAGTTACAGCATCCCGGCAGGCTCTTCGGGCAACATAACCCTGACTGCCCACTGGAGCGCTATAGTTGAGCCCGACATCTACAACATCTACTACGTGCTGGGCGGCGGAACCAACGCGCCGGGCAACCCCACGTCCTACAGTGTAAACAGCTCGTTCCCGATCAGCATTGGCAACCCGACAAGAACCGGGTACAGCTTCACCGGATGGACAGTGGCTTTTGCGAACGCGGAATTCGTCAACATAACAACACTCACAAAAAATTACAGTATCCCGGCAGGCACTACAGGCAACATAACCCTGACTGCCCACTGGAACAGCAACGGCGGCAGCAATTACAAGCCCTCAAATCCGAAGGATCCGAGTTCACCAAATTATCCTGCCGTTAACATACCCAGTGACCCTCCGCCTTTGGTCGAGCTGCCTCCATGGGACTCCTCTTGGGATTTGCCTCCGATTAACATCGGCAGCGAATACATCCCGCTTGTGGACATCCCAAGGACAGGCTTTGTAAGCATGGCTTTCGTATTCATGCTGCTTGTGGCCTCGTTGATCGCCATGCTGGCGGCGCGCAGCAGGAGAAAACCTGTAAGCTAAAACATGATCCATATCGGCTGACAACTTAGCAGTTGAGAATAAATAAGGGGATAGCAACACCGGAAAGGCATCATTGCCTGACCGGTGTTGCTATGTAAATACGGTATTCAGCTGAAAAGCAAAAGTCGCAAGACGGATGCATTGTTTCCGTCTTGCGGCCTTTTGAAAGGATGATGAATTATGCAATTTCTTATTTCCAAATTATTTAGCAACCGGGTACCTCAGCCTTGTTTTGAGTTTCTTTGCCCTGAACTGAATAAACACAAGGCCGGCTAATAAACTTCCAAACAAAATTGGCATGTCGCTGATCAGATATGTACTACTCATAGATAGCACCTCCTCCTTTTTGCTCTTAGCATTTCCTGTTGTCTTATATACTTAGTATAGAGCATAAAGCTCCTTGAATGTAAATAGGGGTTTTGAATTTTTTTTAAGTTTTTTTGCATTTTTCGCAGTTGGGTCAACAACCCTCTCGTTTCAAGGGGTTTCAGCCAAACAGTATTCTTGACGCAGCATAATTTTATCAAATAATTTGCTCTGGTTACAAATATTTCCTCTATTTTTTCGCGACATTCCTTAATGTAACTCGAGGGTTTGGCAGTGCTAACCTTAAAAAAATGGTACCGATTTTGATCAGTTGTGGTATAATATCGGTATAGAGCACTTGCTATTTTGTTTCCGCAAAACTGGATAAAAACGGGAGGGAATTCATGAGAAAAGAAGATTTGACGTCAATCCTCGCTTCAACCTTTTATGAGGGGATGTTTATAGAGGGTGATGTGTATTTCAATTTTGGAAAAAGCTATGTTCTATTGTGCAGGGATGTAACCATCACAGAGGCCCTTCTTGCGAAATTCTATCAGACAGAACTTGGAAATCGCGAGTTGTTTGTTGAGAAAAAGCACGTTGAAGCCATCTTGACGCTCAGCGGGCAGTTCAAAAAACTCCATGACGAACGCGGCGGCACGGCACCTGAGATCAACATTTCGGCTGAAGAGGCAGAAAGGATTTCGAAGATGATGGCGTTGTCCCTGAAGGTAACGCTCCACGAGGACTACCAAAATCTGCGGAACCGCATCAATTCAGTCATGGATGCAATTTCGAGGGAGAATAAAGTGCCTTGGGATGCAGCCGACTCTCTTAAAGAGGAAATCGCCACAAAAATTGAACTAACTGACCCTTCCCTCCTGATAGAGTGCATCAACAACCTGAGGTCACCGGACGATTATCTGGATGCCCATGCTGCTAATGTCGGAATGCTGAACGGCATGATCGGAACATGGCTAAACCTTCCTTCCGAGGATGTTGACACCCTAATAAAAACCGGCCTGCTGCACGACATCGGCAAACTTAGAATACCTGTTAAAATCTTGAACAAGCCCGGCCCGCTTTCCGACGAGGAATTTACCGAGATTAAAAAACATTCTGTGTATTCATATGAGATACTGAAATTTTCTGGGGAAACCGACAACCGTATACTTGAAGGCGTACTGTCCCACCATGAGAGGTTGAACGGCTCAGGTTACCCAAGCGGCATTCAAGTGTCCCAAATTTCCCTGTTTTCAAGAATAACTGCCGTTTCTGACGTTTATGACGCAATGGTTGCAAAGCGCGCGTACAAGGAGCGGCACTCGCCATTTGACATCCTCGCAGAGTTTGCATTTCACAAGTTTTCAAACCTCGACATTGGCATCGTCAACGTTTTCCTCGAAAAGCTGCCCTTGGCGCTGATCGGAAAAAACGTGCTGCTCTCTGATGGAAGGACGGGGAAAGTCGTCTACATAAACCCGCATAATTTTTCATACCCCATTGTTGAAATTGACGGGAAACTGCTTTCGACGAGCCCTTCCATAAAGTGCTTGGCAATGGAGAATTTCCTTGCTTCGGTGGATGATTGAGAGGTGATTTGTGATGGTAAAAAATCTCAGAGAATTGCTTGCTTGTTTCGACAACGCAATCGGCGTCTCCGGACATGAAGCTGAAATTGCAGCGAAGCTGAAGGAAGAGATGGAAGGCTTTTATGACGATTGGTTTGAGGATGCCCTTGGCAATCAGATTTTCTTCAGAAAGGGCAAGAAGGATACAAAAGTTCTGCTCGCTGCCCATATGGACGAACTTGGGTTTATGGTTTCATTCATCGAAAGCGACGGGACGGTGCGGTTTATCCCAATTGGCCTCCATGACGACCGAATGGCTATCAACCAAGATTTGACGATCCACGCAGCTTCGGGCGACGTACACGGCGTTACGTCGGGGAGGCCCACCGACTACTTGAACGAAGACGAAAAAACCAAGATAACCAAGATTGACGATTTGTTCATCGACGTCGGAGCTTCGAACAAGCACGACGCTGATGGACTCGGTATAAAAATCGGCGACTTCATATCAATCAACAGGTCTGGGTACTTCTTAAACGGCAGCACGGTGTATACAGGCAAATCCGTTGATGACCGTTCCGGGCTCGCAGTCATGACCGAGGCGATGCACCGGTTGTATAGCGACAGCGCATGCAATGCTTGCGTCTATGCCCTAGGTTCCGTTCAAGAAGAACTGGGTATACGGGGCGCAGGCACGGCGGCGCACCGCATCAGGCCTGATGTTGCCCTTGCAATAGATGTCACCCTTGCCGGCGACGCCCCCGGCGCTGAACCTCGCCACGCCCAAGTGAAGCTGGGCGGAGGCGCAGCTGTAAAGTTTTTCGACTGGGCACCAAACTCCGCATTCATCGGCAATGCCGTGCCGAAGAGGTTGACTGACGCATTGATAAAAACCGCCGAGGAGAACAACATCAAATACCAGCGAGAGGTGTTAATGGATGCGGGAACCGATGCGTGGGCGATTTCCCTTGCGGGAGACGGCGCAATGGCAGGCGCTGTGTCGATTCCTTCGCGCTATATCCATTCCGCCGTCGGTACAGTTGATTTAAACGACATGGAAGCCTGTGTGGAGCTGATTGTTCAATTCGTTAAAAGCCTTTAGGCAATATGGCTAGATGGCTGCCAAATGCTTGAAAACCTCAACTGCCTTTTCAATCAGGCTGTCGTCGAAATCGAAGCCATCCGTATGGATGTCCGGCACATCGCCGGCGCCGATGAAAAAAATCGCGCCGTCCGTCAGTTTCGTGTAGTGCCCATAATCCTCTGAGCCCCTTAGCGGCTCTTGCATTTCGATGAACTCGTACCCGAGGCTGCTGCAGGCCTTCCTTATTTTTTCTACACTGCTTCTGTGGTTCGCAGTCTCGGGGAAAGCGTCAGAGTAGGACACTTCAAGCTTGAAGCCGTCCGATTCGCATGTTTTCCTTGCCACAGACAATAGCTCGCCAATAAGCATCTCCATCTCGTGCTCGTACTGCCCTCTGCACGTAAAGCATAACTCTGCCTCGCCAGGTGATATGCCGAAGTTTTTTTCACCCATCTTCATATGAACAACCGTGCACTGAACCAGCCCGTGGAATTGCTCTCCCAAAAGCAGCCTTGGTACGGATAGTATTATTTTTGCTGCCGCTTGAGCTGGGTTCATTCCGTTTTCCGGTGCGCTGGCGTGGGAAGGCGCACCGATCAGGCTCACGCAAACGCCTTTCGATGCGCAGTTCATCGTCCCGTCTTTAGCGACAACCGCCCCGTAGGGGTATTCCGGCATGTTATGAAAGGCAAATATTTCGCCTATGTCGCATTCCCTTATAATCTCGCAGCATTCAATTGCCCCGTCCCCCGTTTCCTCGGCATGCTGAAACAGAAAATACACGTCTCGCGGCGCTCCATGCCTACCCACCTCAACAGCAAAAGCCGCAAGCGAAGCGCAATGGCCGTCGTGCCCGCATTTGTGCGCCGCACCTGTGTTCAATGAATGGTACGGCAAACTGTTGTCCTCCTCAAGTGCTATTGCGTCCATGTCTGCCCGGAACGCGATGCCGGGCTGTTTTGATCCAGACTTGTAGTGGGCGTAAAACCAGCGCCCTTTGTCCACCAGCTCCAGCCCCGCATGCCTTTGCAGGAAATCCATGAGGCGCTGCTTCGACTGCGCCTCATGGTTCGAAAGCTCTGGATGCATGTGCAGTTCATGCCTCAGCTCAACAGCCAGCTCCCTTATGTCTTTGTCCATTTGACCTCCCCGGGCTAGTCCCCAACATGCACCATGTCTTTAAAGTTCATGTCCCATGCGCTGAATATAGCCATGTCGCCGTAATCGTAGTTTTTGCTCACTATGACGTATGTAATCGGATAGTTGAATATATAGTATGGCATGTCCTCGACAATTATGTCACAGGCCTTTATCAGCAGGTCGACGCGCTCTTTTGGATCAAGGCTTGCCGACGCGCCTGCAAGCAGTTCGTCAAGCTCCGGGTTTGAATAGGAAGCGTTGTTCGAGCCACCTTCGCCTATGCCAATGCTGGAATAAAGCGGATCCAAGTTGCCTGAAGGGTCTGGGTAGTCGCTGCCCCACAAAGCAACGAGCATGTCATAGTCGCGGACGCCGTTTTCATCCCACTCTTCGCCGAACATGTAGGCAAAAAACTCGTCCCAGCCTACTGCATGCACACTGACCTCGATATCTATCGCTTTTAGCATTTCCTGAACGACAAGGGCAACGTTGTAGTGCAGCGTATCATCCTGTATTGTTATCAATTCGCATTCGAACCCATCCGATACGTTCGACTTTGACAGGTAGTTTCTAGCTTTTTCCAAATTGAACTCATGGGGCGGCAAGGACGCTGCATACTGCTTCCAGCGTTGCGTCTCAATAGTAAACAGAGTGTCTGTCATCGGCAACGGCCCACCTTTGATGCCCGTGTCCTTGATGATGCCGTCATGGAGTTTGTCCAAGTCGATGGCGCAGGCAATGGCGCGGCGCACGTTGACGTCGTCAAATGGCGCCCTTGCGGTGTTGAACGTCAAATAGGTGATCTCCATGCTTGCCTGCCCCAGAAGGTTCACATTGCTAATCTCGCTGATGCTCGGGTTCAGGGTGTTTGAATACGATACGCAGAAATCGACCTGCCCGTTCTTTAAAGCTGTCAGCAACGTTGTATCGTCTGTTATGATGGAAAAAACGATCTTGTCAATGTTGGTTTTGGCTGCTTTGTCCCAATAGTTTTCATTCCTCTTTAAGGTTACTTTGCTGCCGTTCTGCCAAGATTCGTACACAAAGGGACCGGTTCCTATTATGCCTCCGCTTGCAGACCCGAACTCATCGCCTTTTTCCTCGCAGTAATCCTTTTTAATGATCATCCCAGCTGAAGTCGCCAGCACGTATTGCCACGTTGCGTCCGGGTTTTCCAGCCTCACTGTCACTTCATGCTCGCCAGTTTTCTCAACCGACTCAACGTTTTCAAACATCCAGTTGAAATATGACCCCATGCTCTCGTCCAAGTGGCGTGAAATCGAGTATACAACGTCTTCGGCGGTCATCGGCGAACCGTCCGAAAAATTGACGCCCTGCCTCAAGGTATAGACATAGGTGACCGGGTCGACGGCTTCCCAGCTTTCTGCTAGAATGCATTTGATAGAATTGTCCGGGTAATGCCCAAGCAGCCCTTCTGCAATCTGGTCGACAACCACGCTCGTCTCGTTGTCATAGGCGAAAGCAGGGTCGAGGCGAATAATGTCCCCACCCATGGCAACGTTCATAACAATCCCCGCCGAGCTGCTTTCAGTGCCGCCGCTCCCGCAGGCAGCCAACCCGGACAGCATTGCCAATGCCGTCAGCAAGCAAAGAAGTTTGACAGTTTTTCTCATAGTTTTTTCCTCCTTTAACAATACAATTTATCAGTAAAGATGGCATGCCACAAAATGATCCGGCCTGGCTTCAACAAGCCTTGGCTGCACTTCGCGGCATTTTCCCATGCATGTTGGGCAACGGGGGTGAAACCTGCACCCTCTCGGAACGTCGATTGCCGTGGGAATGTCCCCTGAAAGGGCAATGCGGCCTTTGCCCCTTTTGAGCGGGTCGACCACGGGGGCAGCAGACATCAGGGCTTGGGCGTAGGGGTGCATCATTTCCGCAAAAACATTGGCGGTCTTGCCGGTTTCCACGACTGCCCCCAGGTACATGACTGCTATCTCGTCGCATACATGCTCGACCACGGTCATGTCGTGGGAAATAAACAGCATTGTCACCCCGAAAGCCTTGCGCAGGTCCATTATTAAATTTAAAATCTGAGCCTGTACTGAGACGTCTAGTGCAGAAACCGGCTCGTCTGCCACGATGAACGACGGCTCAAGGAGCAACGCCCGGGTAATTGCAAGCCGTTGCAGCTGCCCACCGGACAGT
>Ga0082212_10000561_pt1 | contig 53244 bp, 37 predicted proteins | sample TergutNt197P3_FD_71548 | JGI IMG/M metagenome (GOLD analysis project Ga0082212, IMG submission 71548) | Neocapritermes taracua P3 segment gut microbial communities from Petit-Saut dam, French Guiana - Nt197 P3 | ecosystem: Host-associated > Arthropoda: Insects > Digestive system > Gut ...
GTAACCGGTACCGCCAAACACTTCTTTTGCAAAAATGACGGCAAAAGCCGTTGCAATTGCAATCATCCACAAAGGCGTATCAACAGGTACGATCATCGGGATCAGCATACCGGACATTAGAAATCCTTCCTGTATCTCTTCTTTTTTCAGTTGGGCAACGATAAATTCGATAGCTAAGCCAACACCATACGAAACAATGATTTTCGGCAAAACCGCCAGAAAACCGTAGACGAATGTCATCCAAAATCCCGGATTGGCGCTTGTCGCGAGGTTGTGCTGATAGCCAACATTATACATACCAAACAACAAAGCCGGCATTAATGCCAGGATTACGACCGACATCGTGCGTTTCGAATCAATACTGTCATGAATATGCACCCCCGATCCGGATGTTTTGTTCGAAACGAATAAAAATGTTTCAAAACCATCAAAAACCGAACGGAACATAGACAGCTTTCCACCTTCCTCAAAGTTAGGCTTCATCCTGTTCAGAAAATTCCTTAACGCTTTCAATCTTCTTTTAATTTATTTATTGTTATTATATTTATTTCGTTAATAGTAATTATTAGTAATTAATTCATCTCCTTATACAGTAAGTCAAGTCCGTTACGAACGATCTGCTGTATTTCGATTTTGGAAGTATCCACAAACTCGCACAACGCAAAGTCTTCGGGCGCCACCTCATAGATACCCAGGTTTTCCATCTTGTCAATATCGAATGTGATGATGGCTTTCAGCAGATATTCAGGTAAAATGTCCATCGGGAACACCTTATCGTATTCATTCGACATGATCATGGCGCGTCGACCGCCGCGTATGCGCGCATCCAAATCAAATTCCCTGTTTCTCCCCAGCATCCAGGTGAAGTAGGTACGGCTCACGCTATATTTCCCCAAGCCGGGCATTGCCCATCCGAGAAATTCATCAACATCATCTCCTTCAGGAATGACTGTTAGCTGATTATCATATGCACCGAGAAAATCGTCCATTGAGACCTTCTTGCCTGTCAACACATTACCGCTGATGATACGGAGATGTTTACTGTCTGCAGAAAGTTTACCCTGAACCAGACTGCCAATCGTACAGCCGGCGATCACTTTCGCATAACCTCTTTCAGACAATCCGGAACCGGTCAATGCAATAACCCGGCTCAAATCGACTGTTCCTGTTTTAAATAAACGACCGATAAACAAAACATCCGCTGCGTTTAAAGTCCAGACGGTTTCGCCTTTATTGACCGGTTTTATATGATTGATCAATACGCCGACATTTCCGACAGGATGCGGGCCATAGAGCTCGACAAGCCCCTCCCTATCTCCCCAATAGGGGGGAGGTTGCAAAGAAGTTCCACCTTTCACGCCAAGATATACTTTTCCAAACGTGAGTTTTGCCAATACATTTAGTCCCGTCCATAATAAGTCCTGTTCGCCGTTTACGATGAAATCGAAATCAGGCGCTAATGGCGCCGAATTATAACCCGTCACAAAAATATCGCGAGGCGTTTCTGACGGATTGGCAACGCGGTCGTAAGGACGCTGTTTGATAAAAGGCCACATTCCCGTTTCAAGCAACAACACCTTCAAACTTTCGGCGTCATACGCATCAAGGTCTTGCACATCAAATTTCGCATAAGTGATCTGTTCGTCCGGTTTAACAGTGATACTCAGTATTTTACGTTTCTCTCCACGATTAATACCCGTCACTTCGCCGCTTACCGGCGCTACGAATTTTATTTCCGGCCGCTTCTTATCAATCATCAGCGGTTCGCCTGCTTTGACGAAATCACCTGCGCGGACTACCGCTTTCGGCGTAATCCCAACATAATGATCCGGTACGATTGCATAACTTTCCGGTTTTTCGACATCGATAAAAATTTCAGGAGCTTTTCCTTTTAGATTGATATCCAACCCTTTCCTGATTTTAATAACATTTGGTTTGTTTTCCATGTTTGAAAAATTCGTTTTGAAAATGGTCGGCAAATATACAAAACATTTTCTTACAATTCAAATTTTTTCATCAGAAGGGTCTCCCACATTCCAGTGTCCCCATACAGGACGCCGGTTATTACGGGATCACGGAAAGTTTAACAATAAGTTCCTTCAGCTTTTCAACAGGCAGCGCATTTCTTTTATTGTCAGGCGAGAGCATCGGATAATTTGTAAGGTTTCGCATGAACATTTCCTCTTCATACTTTTTCAATACCGAACGAAGATGGGGGGCATTTTGGCGTCTCATTTCCTCAAAATCCTGATGTTCAAACAATTCTGAAACATACAAAAAAGTGATAAACAAATACCGCTGGCGATCATCTTCCGACAGTTGTTCAAGATTTGAAACATAATAACTGCGTTGTATTTGCTGTAACAAGTTTATTTGCTGCTTGTCCTTCATCCAAATACGATAATATGTTTCTGCTCCTTTATTGCGATTTCCGGTTTTCAGGTAGATTTCTCCCCGAAAACCTTCAAGTGAATTACTCCATAAAGAATCAGGCTGCATCAATTTTTCCGCCTTATCAAAATATGCAAGTGCCTGTCCGGGATCATACGCCCGTCCGATACATATTCCAAGGAGTATACAGACGTCATAAGCTGTTGGATCCATTTCATAGGCTACTTCCAACGGCTCGATCGCAAGATACCATTTATGTTTTTGATACCGGGCGCAACCGCAATATTTTAATGTGTTATACGAATTGTCGCCTTCATCAATCAGTTCGGTGTATATTGAATCGGCATTCGAATATTCTTTTTTCAGATAATAAATCATGGCTTTTTGTTGACGCAATGCCTTGTGTCCGGGATTGTAATACAATGCCGTATCGCAATAGGCCATTGCAACATCCGAACTGCCCGGATCTATCTTTAACAGGGTGTTGATTAACGAATTAGCTAATGTGGCATTTTCCCTGTTCAAATTGAAAGCAAAAAAATAATAGGTATAGGCTAACTGTAAATCACCCATTCGAGTATAGCAATCGCCCATTGCCCATAAAATGGAAACATTATCCGAATCACTTTCCAGCAAATAATCATAATAACCCAATCCCTCTTCATATCTTTCAACCGACACATACAGGCGCGCCAGTTGAAAATTTGCATAGAAATTGGCGCTGTCCATTTCCAGTACCATCTGATAATATTTTTCCGCTTCTTTCGCTTTTCCCAGATTGACAGAAATGCGCGCCAGCGTATTGAGCATATCCATACGCGATGAATCGAGTAAAAAACAGTGTTTATAGAAGTTATACGCATCTTTATACTTCAGCAGTCCTTCATAAGCCTGTCCGATTAGATACATTTTTTCAAAATCAGCCGAATCAGCCGGTTGCAGTTCGTCGAGCTGCAAAATCACTTTTTCAAACTGTTTCTTTTCAATAAGATTACGCCATTCGGATTGCTGCGACGATACAGTAAGACAACAGCATACAAAAACGATAGAAAAAAACCCATTACGTATCATAAGCAAATATTGTTTGATGATAATTAAGGTACAAAAATAGGTTATTAAATTGAAAATTGAAAATTGAAAATTGAAAATTAGATTTTTTCATCGGCTATTTTTGGCGCTTTCTGAAATTTCATCTAATTTTGCAAACGCATTGACTAAAAAATGAATTAAATAATAACAAGTATGAAACGGATTATTTTTATATTAAGTGTACTCATCTTATCAGCATATGCTCTCGCCGAAGAAAGAGAGGCAAAAGTTCTGATTGTTACGAATGTGGGTAAAATAACTGTGAAATTATATAACGATACTCCGCTACATCGTGATAATTTCCTCAAATTAGTGCAGGAACATCAGTATGATAGCATTATGTTTCATCGTGTCATTAAGCAGTTTATGATTCAAGCCGGTGAAAAGTATGCGCGTACCGATACATTAAACCGGGCAAATTATAAAGAGCCTGACTATAAGATACCGGCTGAAATAATATTCCCCAAATATTTCCACAAAAGGGGTCAGTTATGTGCCGCACGCACAGAAGACAGGGTCAATCCTGAACGCGCTTCTTCGGCCATGCAGTTTTTTATCGTGACCGGTAAGCATTTTACCGAAAACGAGTTAAATAAATGGGAAAAGGAAAAAAACATCACATTGACTCCCGAACAGCGCGAAGCATATATGTTTGATGGAGGCGTACCGCGACTGGATGGCGAATATACAATTTTCGGCGCTGTAACAAAAGGGCTGAAAATAGTGCAAAAAATAGAACTAACCTATACAGATCCTTACGATTACCCGTTGAAAGAAGTAAGAATTAAAAAAATGAAAATACTTAAAAAGTAATATATGAACCTATTTATCAGTACAATAAAAATTGCATGCATGGTGTATGCGTGTTGTTTTGTTTGCTGTTACAACGCTAATGCACAGGCTTCTTCGGGTAACGAGTTACCGAAAGGAAAGGTTCTCGTACCGAAAGGTATGCAACTGGCTGTCATTGAAGATAAGGATACAATTCCTCTCGTTTATTTGAAAGAAGTGATAATCTTTCCGCCGCTTACATTTAATAGTAATAAGGAACGTCAGGAATACGACAAACTGGTTCGCGACGTCAAAAGAACATTACCCTACGCTAAATTAGTCTACAATACGCTTATTGAAACCTACGAGTATATACAAACACTGCCCGACGACAATTCCAGAGAAGCGCACCTGAAAAAAATGGAGAAAGAACTTTTCAGAGATTATAAACCGGAATTGAAAAAACTTACCCTGACACAGGGAAAACTTTTACTAAAACTGATCAATCGCGAATGTAACCAGTCGAGCTACCAGCTTGTGGGCGCTTTTCTCGGAAAGATTCGCGCAAGTTTCTGGAATCTTTTTGCCAGTATGCTCGGCGCCAGTTTAAAGACTGACTATGATCCCAAAGGTAAAGATGCCATGACGGAACGTGTTGTCCAGTTAGTCGAGCGGGGGCAAATATAACATCCTGAAAAAATCCCAGAGAACGATACCGGCGGCAACTGATACATTCAGGGAATGTTTGATACCATACTGAGGAATTTCGATGCAAATATCACACGCATCCATTACTTTCTGTTGCACGCCTTTCACTTCATGCCCCACAACTACGGCATATTTCCTATCCTTTTCAAGCGACAGTTTGTCTAATGAATTACTGCCTTCCGCCTGTTCCACAGCACAAATTACATATCCCTTTTGTTTTAAATCTTCGATTGCATCGATTGTTTCCTTAAAATACCGCCATTCAACGGTTTCTTCTGCACCCAACGCTGTTTTATGAATTTCCACATGCGGGGGTGTTGCCGTAATGCCGCAAAGATAAACGGCTTCCATCCGGAAAGCGTCAGCTGTGCGAAATATGGAACCGACATTATTCAAACTGCGCACGTGATCAAGCACAACAACCATAGGCGTTTTATCGCATGTTTTATATGTTTCCGCCGTCAGACGGTTCAGTTCGGTTATTTTAAGTTTCCGCATCAACTTAACTTAATTACTAATTATTTATGGCTTAGATATTTTAATTTACAGTAATTCTTCTTTTACGATTTCACCTTTTGTATTGAATACCTGAATTGACATGACTGAACCTTTTTTGCATAATACCATGACAACTGCACGTTCAATTTCCGGCCCTCCTCCAATAATTTGAGGAAAGGGATTGTTGTTCATTGTTCCTTTCGGATGATAAGCCTGCCGATGCGTATGACCGCTTATAGATATGTTGAAAGGCGCTTTTGCTAAAATATCCGACCATTGTTCATGACTTGGATTATAACGGTCATCATTTCCATATACGGGAATATGCCCCATTAATATTCGCTTGGAAGCATTTTTAAAGGCTTCGCATGATGTCTCATCAGTAAAAAATTTACGTTGGTCTTGTCTCAATTGTGTAAAATCGTTCAATCCATAATAGACGGGTGTGTCATCAGGTTTGTCTTCACCACAATCATACATCACAAAACGCGTATCGCCCCAGTTAAACGCTCCATAGGTTTTATCGCCCACATAATCAAACAAATCGCGTAATCCTATAGAATAGGCATTACGTATTTCATGGTTTCCCCGCAGGAAAAATACCGGACGTTGTGATGCATCGATTTTAGCGCAATACAAAGACAGATGTTCGAGCGCCTGTTCTTCGTCTTCAGGATCATTAATACAGTCGCCATTATAAAAAACCATATCAGGCGAAAGATTTTTCACCTGTTTGAGTAAAGCATCGTATGTATCCTGATTTTTATGCAGATCGTTGAAAATAAATGCTGTAAAATCGGTTTGCTTTGACGAAGGAAGGATAAACGAATAAACCGCACTTGTAGCAGTTGCACCAAATTCCTTATAATAGGCCTGATATAATGTCATTTCACGTGATAATACGCGATAATAATAACGTTGGCCCGGCGTTAAATCCGTCAGCCGGATCTTATGATTCGTATTGTTACAAATCACCTGTCCGTCCTGCAGTAAATGCGTTTTCTTCATATTTACCGTATCTGTACCATATTCAACCCAGCTGTAAGCCGGTACATTTGTTTGCCACATAACTGTGATTCCATTATCCACCGGATTTTGCAAATAGGGTAAAGAACGGAAAATATCTGTCTGATTGGCTTTGAAACGAAGTTGCGCCATGACCGGTTGATGGTCGGATGCCGTTTTTTCATCTAATACCTTGTTAGACAAAACTGTAAATGGGCGATCTTCTACACTTTTTTCACCTTTATCATAATATGCGATATAGTCAATACATTTTCGCGGCATATTGGCAGGAAATGTAAATTTTTTGACATCATTCAACAGGGAAAAATCCTTTTCCAATTCTTTAACAAAATCCGATTCAGGAAGATCATTGAAATCTCCCAAAAGGATGAACGGTTTATTAGCCCGCGCAGCTTCCTTACGGATGAGTGGTATGGATAACATACGATCTTCCCCTGTAAGCGAAAGGTGCGTACATCCGACGATAAACTGCTCAAACTCAACAATAAGCAATTGGCGTTCTTCTTCGCGACCGGGCAATGCGACAGAATAATGACGCAAAGGACGTTCTTTAGACAGTATGCCAATTCCATATTTTCCGCCGTCGTAATTGATAGAAGCACCATAAACAGCGTGCATCAACGCTCTTTCCGACAGTTCTTTCAATACATCTACTCCCTTACTCCTTCCTGTTACGCTGTCAATTTCCTGAACTGCAACGATATCAACCGCTTCACGTACAAAGATATCAGCAATACGCTGATAGTCGGTGATATTATCAAGCCCTTTGGCATTGCGTATATTATAAGTCATAACAGATACCGTATTATTTTTTACGGCGTCGTTTGCCAGCGTGCATTGCAGTGATAATACACAGATAATAAATAAAATGTTTCGTTTCATTATTTTAATTCGTAATTAGTAATTCGTAATTATATTAACGAATTGTGTGCCCAGCTCATCTGCTTCCTGCTGAGTATGCGCTTCGGAATAGATTCGAATGATCGGTTCTGTATTGCTCTTCCGCAAATGAACCCATTTATCGGGGAAATCAATCTTCACCCCATCAATATCGGTAATATTGGCTGAGGCGAATTGTTTTTTAACCGCCTGCAGTATGGCGTCCACATCAACATCAGGCATTAATTCTATTTTTTGTTTTGAGATAAAATACTGCGGATAGGAAGCACGTAATTCACTGACTTTCATCTTTTTTTTAGCCAGATTCGTCAGGAACAGTGCAATCCCGACTAATGCATCCCGTCCGTAATGGCTTGGTGGATAAATGACGCCGCCATTGCCCTCTCCGCCTATCACTGCATTATTTTCTTTCATTGCAGTAACCACATTCACTTCGCCTACGGCTGAAGCATAATACTGACCGCCTTTTTGAAGCGTCACATCGCGCAGGGCGCGGGTTGAACTAAGGTTGCTAACCGTATTTCCAGGTGTATTCGACAGTACATAATCGCTTACAGACACAAGCGTATATTCTTCGCCAAACATTTCACCGTTTTCACAAACAATTGCCAGCCTGTCGACGTCCGGGTCGACAACAAAACCTACATCCGCTTTTGCATGACGCATCAGCTGCGAAATCTCCGTCAGATTTTCGGGGATCGGCTCCGGATTGTGCGAAAAGTTGCCGTGCGGATTACAATGCAGTTTGAAAATCTCTTTCACACCCAGCGCATAAAGCAAATCGGGAATCACCAGTCCACCGACAGAGTTGACGCAATCAATCGCCACTCGAAAGTTTGCCGCCCGAATAGCATCCACATCAACCAGGTCAAGATTCAGCACGCTTTCAATATGGCGTTCCCTGTAACGGGAATCCGTTATGACTTTCCCAAGACAATCTATCGTGGCGTATTCAAACTGTTCACTTTCCGCTAAATCAAGAACGGCAATCCCTTCTTCCGCATTCAGAAATTCGCCGCGTTCGTTCAGCATCTTTAATGCATTCCATTGTTTCGGGTTATGGCTCGCCGTGATAATGATTCCCCCGCAGGCATTTTCATTTGTAACTGCAATTTCTGTTGTGGGTGTTGTTGCCAGGTCAATATCCACGACATCAAACCCCATTCCTGTAAGCGTACCGATCACAATCTGTTTCACCATCATGCCCGAAATACGCGCATCGCGTCCCACAACAATCCGGTTTGATTTCATCGTAGCGTTTTTTTTTATCCATGTAGCGTAAGCCGAAACAAATTTCACGATCGCCAACGGGTTCAAACCTTCGTCCGGCGTCCCGCCAATTGTTCCACGGATACCTGAAATAGATTTAATCAAGGTCATATTAACAGTGTTTTAATAAAATGTATACCTTACCCTGTCATAATAAATTGGAATAAAATATTTTCCCGAACTGCTTTGATACGAACTTCCGGCAGGATAATTGCTGATTTCCGAATAACCGGGTACAATCAGTCGCACAACAGCGCTATCGCCCACAAACGACATAACCGACTCTATTCCCATTCCAAAAAACATATAATACATGTCATATGCATAAGAACTTTCTTCCACCACATTTCTTGCCAGACCGTACGTGAACTTCATGGGCTGGTTTGAATTGGTGAAAGTTGTAAAATTCTCTATTGTATCTGAATAATAAATTGTACCGCTCGCGCGAACCAATATATCGGTACCGTTCACTACTGCACGGTTACCGTTACCGGAATCCACAACATTGAGATAGATGCCGCTACTTAAATGAACAAATTGATTTTCACCGAAAACGCCGCTTTTAGGATATTCCGTCAATACTTCAATGTTATGGTCGGCTATAATTTTCTTGATAATCTTATTCTCGTGAGCCTTCATTTCCTCATAAGTGATTGTTTTATTACACGAAACAGTAAAAACAACAGTTAACGCAACCCATAACATCAATAAAATATAAAAAGATTTCTTCATGTAGAATTCAAATTAGTTATTACAGCGCAAAAGTAAGCATTTTTTGTTATATAAGGCATAACATTTACTATTTTTCAAAATTATTAGGATTAAACAACGCTAATCCTTCTTCAAAAGTCTGCACAGCGTTTTCCATCGTACCATAAAACTCTCCACCGGAAGCATTTTTATGTCCGCCTCCATTGAAGTACTTGGCAACAAACACATTGCAGGGAAAGTCACCTTCCGAACGCAAAGAAATTTTTATGAAGTGCTTTTCTTCACGCATAAATACGGAAAAGGATATTCCTTTGATACTCAACGGCAAATTTACAAAATTTTCCGTATCCCCACATTTATACTTGAAACGGTTCAATTCTAATCGCGTAAGTGTAAACAACGCTGTCCGTTTATCCGGATATGTCTTCAGCTTTTCTAATAGTACGTATCCCATTAACCGAAAACGGGAAAGCGAATAGACCTGATAAACTTTTCGGTACATGTCGTCCTTGTCAATCCCCTTCTTTAGCAGTTCGCTGACAATCACATATATACCTTCACTATTTGAATTGAATGTGAAAGCGCCTGTATCCGTCATCATGCCGGTATACAAACATTCCGCCGCCGTCTTATCAATCAAATCCACGTCTCCCAGCGCACAGATCACGCGAAAAACTATTTCGCTGGCAGAACACATTTCAGGAAAGGAAATTACAATCTTACAAAAATTTTCCGGTTCAGGATGATGATCGATCAGCACTTTTCTGGCATCTGAAGCTGCAAGTGTCGAAGCAAGTTTGCCCACCCGCCTGATCGCGTTAAAATCTAAGCAAAAAATAACGTCCGCTTCCATGATCAGTTGCCTCGCAAAATCCGGATACAGTTCAGCGATGACGATGTCGTTTGCGCCCGGCATCCATTTCAGGAAGTCCGGAAAAATATTCGGCACAACGACCTTGATCAGTTTTTTATCGAACGACGACAGATAATGATATAATCCCAACGACGAACCGATTGCATCGCCATCCGGCATCTCATGCGAGATAATCACAAACTTTTCACCCTTATGAATATAAGTCTTTAACTTATGAATGACATCATGATCAATAACTTTTGTCAACATCACTTTCCTGTTTTTTGGGGGCAAAGATAGCACAAGTTGAGCGTAGAACAAAATATGCCTGCATATTTTTTATACCGAAACGCCAGCATCTTCTGTTTGTGACAAAAGATAGCACAAGTTGAGCGCAATGAGTTAATTATTCTTAATATATTTTTTATTGTTCCTGTTTTTTATCTACTTTTGCGCCGGAAATTTCAAGGTATTGGAAAGGATTTTTTATCAATTAAATACAAAAGTGTTATGCAAACAATTGAAAATTACAACTTTGCCGGTAAGAAGGCATTTGTGCGCGTGGATTTCAACGTTCCGTTGGACGAAAATTTTTACATCACGGACGATACGCGTATCCGTGCAGCCATGCCAACGCTGAAAAAGATCATCAGCGACGGCGGTAGCGTGATCATAGGCTCCCATCTGGGGCGTCCAAAAGGCGTTACTGACAAATTCTCGTTGAAACATATCCTCAACCATGTAGCGAAAAAGTTAGGCTCGGATGTACAGTTTGCCAACGATTGCATTGGCGAGGAGGCTAAGATAAAAGCGGCAGCCCTTCAACCGGGTGAAGCGCTTTTACTCGAAAACCTGCGCTTCTATGCCGAAGAAGAAGGTAAACCGCGCGGACTGGCCGACGATGCTTCTGATGAAGAAAAAGCAGCTGCCAAGAAGGCCATCAAAGCAAGCCAGAAACAATTTACGCAAACACTGGCCTCTCTTGCCGATGTTTATGTGAACGATGCCTTCGGTACCGCACACCGCGCTCATGCCTCGACCGCACTTATCGCCGACTATTTCGATACGGATCATAAAATGTTCGGCTACCTGATGGAAAAAGAGGTGAACGCCGTTCAAAAAATATTGAACGACATCAACCGTCCGTTTACGGCCATCATGGGTGGATCGAAGGTGTCCGGCAAAATTGAAATCATTGAAAACCTGTTGAATAAAGTAGATAACCTGATTATCGCCGGCGGTATGACGTTTACATTCATAAAAGCGCTTGGCGGTAAGATAGGTGATTCTATCTGTGAAGATGATAAATTGGAACTTGCACTGGAATTACTTAATAAAGCAAAAGACAAAGGCGTCAATCTGGTACTTGCGAAAGATGCTAAAATAGCGGACAATTTCAGCAATGACGCCAACACCGATTTTACGGAGGTGGACAGTATTCCCGACGAATGGGAAGGTTTGGACATCGGTCCCAAGACGGAAGCGCTTTTTGCTGAAATCATCAAAAATTCAAAAACGATACTCTGGAATGGCCCTACGGGCGTGTTCGAGTTTGAAAATTTTACGCATGGTTCGCGTTGTGTAGCCGAAGCCATTGTTGAAGCGACAGCCAATGGTGCATACTCGTTGGTAGGTGGAGGCGATTCGGTTGCATGTATTAACAAATTCGGTCTGGCTGACGGCGTTTCGTATGTCTCCACAGGCGGAGGCGCACTGCTCGAAGCCATCGAAGGAAGAGTGCTTCCAGGAATCAAAGCAATACGGGGGTATTAATTTATGGTTTATTAACGGCAGGCATTTTTTCCGTCTGCCGTTAATAAATCATAATTTTTTTTGATTGCCAATTTTTATCAGTACCTTTGCACGCGAATGAAAAAGGTATTTACAAATATGGTGATTATGTTAATGGCCGCTTTGTTTTTTTATGGCGGAGCAGGCATTAATTTGATATCATACTGTTGCAATTTATGTCGTAACGCTGGTATTGAAGCCGTACTGAACGATAAATGTTGCGACATTCACCGTCATAATCATGCCACACACCAAATACCGCATCTTGTTTCCGGTTGCTGTTTCAGTGAATGTGAAGCGCATGACATAGATGTTACTGCAGGTGTCACGCCTGATCGCTTTCCATTTTACATCGACCATGCGCCGGATAATTGTTGTAAGATGAAACGGATCAGTTTTGATCTTTTTTCAACAAATTCATCTGAACACGAAATAAGCCTTACATCCGTATTTTCGGATTTTATTTCCTTTAATTTATTGGATGTTACTTATTTAGACATCTCACCTGTAGCAATACATACACCTGAGCCTCATGGGCCGCCAATAGCCTTGCCCCGTGATTACCTGTCGATCCTGACAGTTCTTTTGATTTAATTTTTTTTCTCTCTTGTGAAACATGTTCATACGGGCAGGTTTTACTATTTTTTATTATCAGAAAATTCATTTTCGATAAACACATGTTTAATAAAATCAAAAGAAAAAATGATAAAACAACTATTAATAACGACATTTTTACTTTTCTCTGCGATGATTGTAGCGCAGGAAATAATCAAAGGACAAGTATACGACGATCATAACGAAACACTTGTGGGTGCGAACGTGGTATGGCAAGAGACACGGCGCGGAACGACTACCAATACAGACGGTTTTTTTGAGATCGATCGGAGAAATAACGAAAAACAATTAATAATCAGTTATGTAGGATATGCTACAATAACGTTGCCGGTAGAAAAATACGAAACGCCGCTACGTATCGTGCTTAAAGAGAGCATCGAATTGGACGAAGTTGTGGTGAGCGAACGGCGCACCGGTCTTGTCTCGATGCGTGCCAGTGTACTGCAAGCGCAAAAGATTACTTACGACGAACTATGTCGCGCAGCCTGCTGCAATCTGGCGGAAAGTTTTGAGACCAACCCTTCTGTCGATGTGTCGTACGCCGATGCCTCGACAGGCGCACGCCAGATCAAACTGCTCGGACTGGCCGGCACCTACGTGCAAATGCTGACGGAGAATTATCCGAATTTTCGTGGCGCTGCCATGCTCTACGGTTTGGATTATGTGCCGGGTCCATGGATGGAAAGCATACAGGTATCCAAAGGTACTTCATCGGTGAAAAACGGCTACGAAGCGCTGGCCGGACAAATAAATGTCGAATATAAGAAACCCTTTACCGCCGATATATTGTCCGTCAACCTGTTCACTTCCGACGCCGGACGGTATGAAGTAAACAGCGACCTTGCATGGCAAGTAAGTGAACGTGTATCTACCGGATTGTTTGTACATTACTCGAAGGATGGAACGCAACACGACGCCAACGGTGACGGTTTTCTGGATATGCCCCTCAAAGAGCAGGTAAATCTGATGAACAGGTGGCAACATCGCGTCGGTAATTATGTATCCCAATACGGCATACGCTATTTGCAGGAAGACCGTACCGGCGGTCAAGCCACGAAGCATCATCATTTTACAGATCCCTACCGTATTACGATTAACACAAACCGCGTGGAAGGTTATACAAAACAAGCCTTGATACTTGATCCCGACAAAGTGGAAAGCGTCGCCCTGATCCTTTCCGGTTCGTATCATGCACAACAGTCCGTGTACGATCGCATCCCTTATAATGTGTATCAAAATAACGTGTATGCCAGTCTGATGTATGAAAAAGAGTTTGCGCTGTCACACAGTATCAGTACGGGGTTAAGTCTTAACTACGACGGATTTGACGAGAATCTTACCCTGCATGCAGCACGTATTACTGATGATGATAGATATAGACCTGAAAGAACCGAATACAACCGTTCGGAAGTCGTACCGGGCGCCTATGTGCAATATACGTATAACCTGAACGACAAGTTTATTGCCCTCGCAGGCATACGTGCCGACCACAGTTCGCTATACGACTTTTTTATTACGCCTCGCGTACATATTAAATATAATCCTTTCGAATGGTTTTCAGTTCGCGCTTCGGCAGGTAAAGGCTACCGTACGGCTAATGTGCTGACTGAGAACAATTTTCTATTGTCCAGCAGCCGCAATATCCTGATCGACAATAAACTGAATCAGGAAGAAGCGTGGAATACAGGCATTAATTTTTCGTTTTACATTCCGATAGCAGGCAAGGACTTAACGTTCAATACAGAATGGTATCATACCAACTTTATCAAACAAGTGGTGGTAGATATGGACAGCGACCCACATGCCGTAAGATTCTACAACCTCGACGGTAAATCGTATGCAAACAGTTTTCAGGTAGAAGCCACTTATCAATTTCCGTTCCTGCGCGGTTTTACATTGACAGGCGCCTACCGGTACACCGACGCCAAAACAGATTACCGCACCTCGTCCGGCATGGTAAGACGTCTAAAGAAACCGTTGGTCAGCGATTACAAAGGATTGGTTACGGCCTCCTATCAGACGCCCCTCAAAAAATGGCAGGTCGACCTGACCGGTCAGTTTAATGGCGGCGGACGGATGCCGACGCCCGACATTGCCAACCCGCTGTGGAACGCTACATTCAATCCGTATCAGGTATGGAACGCTCAGATTACAAAATATTTCCGTCGCTGGTCGGTCTACCTTGGTTCGGAAAACCTGTTTGGGTTTACACAGGACAACCCGGTCATCGATGCGGCCAACCCGCGCAGCGATTATTTTGACGGTTCCATGATCTGGGGACCAGTACATGGTCGTAAAATCTATATCGGACTTCGCTTTAACATCGAACGTAAAGAATAAATATTGTATTAACCCTTTAATTATTATCAAAATGAAACGGATTTTAACTGTTATGATTTGTGCATTGTTCGCCTTATCCATGGCGTCGGCGCAGGATGCAAAGAAAAAAACGAATGTTGTGAAAACCAAGTTTTTGGTTGAGAGTATGGAGTGTGAAAACTGCGTAAAGAAAATTGAAAAGAACATTGCCTTCGAGAAAGGCGTCACCGACCTCAAATGCGATTTAAAAACGCATATTGTCGAAGTCGTTTATCGCTCGGATAAAACGACGGAAGCAAAGTTGTTGGCAGCTTTCAAAAAAATTGACAAACCGGCAAAAGTCGTCAATGACGAATAGCAGCAATAGTCAGTTGCCGGATTTTTGTTATTTTTCGGTTTTTAAATCAGAACGGACAGACACCCGAATGGACGGAAATTGAAAAATAATCGTTACTTTTGCGCTGTTCTTTATATAAACGCAAATGGAAAGAGTATTGGTTACCGGAGGAGCCGGATTTATTGGGTCGCACCTTTGCGACCGACTGATCAAGGACGGATGCGACGTCATCTGTCTGGATAATTATTTCACGGGGAGTAAGGATAATGTACGTCATCTGATTGGTAATGACCGGTTTGAGTTGGTACGACATGACGTTACAATACCGTATATTGCAGAGGTAGACAAGATTTTTAACCTTGCCTGTCCCGCATCACCGGTCAATTATCAATACAATCCTGTAAAAACGCTTAAGACGTCAATCTATGGCGCGGCAAATATGCTCGGACTGGCCAAACGGGTGAAAGCAAAGATACTACAAGCCTCTACGAGCGAGGTTTATGGTGACCCGAACATACATCCGCAAGTTGAATCGTATTGGGGCAACGTGAACCCGATTGGCGTTCGTTCCTGTTATGACGAAGGGAAGCGGGCTGCCGAAACGCTTTGTATGGATTATTACCGGCAACATCATATCCGGGTGAAAATCATTCGTATTTTTAACACTTACGGGCCGCGTATGGATAAGAACGACGGACGCGTCGTTTCCAATTTTATTGTTCAGGCGCTGACCGGAAAAAATATAACGATTTACGGCGACGGCACGCAAACCCGCAGTTTTCAATATATTGACGACCTGGTGGAAGGTATGATACGGATGATGCGAACAGATGATGCGTTTACGGGACCCGTCAACATCGGTAACCCCGGCGAATTTTCCATGCTCGAATTAGCTAATAAAGTGATTCAATTAACCGGCTCTAATTCCAAAATCACTTTCGAGCCGTTACCTCAAGACGATCCCAGACAGCGTCGTCCGGATATCTCCTTAGCCTTCAAAAAATTAGATGGCTGGCATCCTTCCGTCAAATTGGATGAAGGATTGATGAAAACCATAACCTATTTTGACGATTTACTAAAAAACAATGCGTAATTCGTAATCCTCTCCTCACTTGGATATTCAGGACATACAGCCTATTTTTACGGCTCACCCGCATCTTAATGCCCTTGTTTCACTTCACGAAAAGGAACTTCTTTTATCGGGATTGAACGGCTCGGCCAAAGCGGTGATTATCGGCTCCCTTTTTCAGCAAACGGGTGGTGTGTTTTTATGTGTTCTTAATGACCTCGAAGATGCCGGTTATTTCTATAATGACCTGATGCAGTTGATGAACGGAGCCAATGTCTATTTTTTTCCCTCTGCTTACCACCGTCACATCAAATACGGACACACCGATCCTGCCAACGAAATACTACGCACTGAAATACTGGGACTGCTGCAAACCGACCAACCATCGGGGATCATCGTGACCTATCCCGATGCCATTGCCGAAAAAACGCTATCGAAGAAGACCTTGCAGGAAAACACGCTGACTATTCATGCCGGCGAAAAGATAGACCCGTTGTTCGTTTCGGATGTACTTGACAGTTACGGTTTTGAACAGACCGACTATGTTTATGAACCCGGTCAGTATGCCATGCGCGGCAGTATTGTCGATATTTTCTCCTTTTCCTGCGAATATCCGTTTCGCGTGGATTTTTTTGGCAACGAAGTCGAAACCCTACGCAGTTTTGAAGTCGAAACGCAACTCTCAAAAGATAAGTTAGCCGAAATTCACGTTATTCCGGAGATAAGCAAACATGCCGATTCCGATTCCTCGCTTTTCGATTTTTTACCTGAAAACACGTTGTATGTTACGGAAGATACGGAATGGTGCCGCGAACGCATCGGCAGCCTGTGGAACGAAACACCCGTCAGTCGCGACTCTGACAGTTTTGCAGATGCGGAAGCAATGCAAAAAAGACTGATTACAACCGAGATGTTTACACAATCGACTGTGCGTTTCCGTAAAATCCGTTTCCATGCCCGACCGGATACTGTGTTGACAACCATCCGGTTTGACACAACTCCGCAACCGATGTATCAGAAAAACTTCGATCGGGTGAGCGAGTCATTCAAGCAATATCTTTCCGACGGCTATGCAATATACCTGTTGACCGACAGCCCTAAACAGGCAGAGCGCATCCGCGATATTTTCGAGGATCGCGGCGACAAGATTGCTTTTACGGCGGCCAATCATACGCTCCATAGCGGATTTGTAGATAACAACCTCAAGATATGCCTGTTTACCGACCACCAGATTTTCGGACGCTATCACAAATACAACCTGAAAAGCGACAAGGCAAGGAGCGGTAAAATCACCCTGTCACTCAAAGAGTTGAATCAATTCACCAACGGCGATTACATTGTGCATATCGACCATGGCATCGGGCAGTTCGGCGGACTTGTCCGCACCGAAGTTAGCGGCAGGCTGCAGGAAGCGGTCAAACTCATTTACAAGAACAACGATATAATCTTTGTCAGTATTCATTCGCTCCATAAACTATCCAAATATAAGGGGAAAGACGGTGAACCGCCCACATTGAGTAAACTTGGCTCCGGCGTATGGGAGAAGATGAAAGACCGGACAAAGAAAAAGGTCAAGGACATCGCGCGCGACCTGATCAGACTCTATGCACAGCGAAAAAATGAAAAAGGTTTCGCCTTCAGTCCCGACAGTTTTATTCAGGACGAACTGGAAGCCAGTTTTATTTATGAAGATACGCCCGATCAGCTGAAAGCCACGACCGACGTGAAAGCAGATATGGAGAGCGAACGACCGATGGACAGACTTATCTGTGGCGACGTGGGGTTTGGGAAAACGGAAATTGCCATCCGCGCCGCATTGAAAGCGGCAGTCGACAACAAACAGGTAGCCGTGCTGGTGCCTACCACCGTACTGGCGTTCCAGCATTTCCGGACTTTCAGTGAACGGTTAAAAGACTTTCCCTGTACGATCGATTACATCAGCCGGGCACGCACCGGTAATGACATCGGAAAAATACGCCAACGCCTGCAAAACGGTGAAATAAACATACTCATCGGCACCCACCGGTTAGTTAGCAAAGACATCAAATTCAAAGACTTAGGATTACTTGTCATCGACGAGGAACAAAAATTCGGCGTCTCGGTCAAGGAGAAGTTACGCCAGATGAAGACGAATGTAGATACACTGACCATGACGGCAACGCCCATTCCGCGTACCCTCCAATTCTCACTGATGGGTGCGCGCGATTTAAGTAACATCCTCACACCCCCTCCCAACCGGTATCCGATACAGACGGAAATCATCCGGTTCAACCCCGCACTGATCCGCGATGCCATCGAATTTGAGATGAGCCGCAACGGACAGGTATTCTTCATCAACAACCGAATCCGAAATATATATGAAATAGAAGCGCTGATAAGGCGTGAGGTGCCCGATGCCCGCATTGCCGTTGGACACGGACAAATGGAACCCGAAAAGTTGGAAAAGATCGTCCTCGATTTTATCAATTACGAGTACGACGTCCTGATCTCGACCACCATCATGGAAAACGGCATGGATGTGCCCAATGTAAACACAATGCTCATCAACAATGCACATCAGTTCGGACTTTCCGAGTTGCATCAACTGCGCGGGCGCGTGGGACGGAGCAACCGCAAGGCTTTCTGCTACCTGATGGCGCCCCCGCTCTCCACCCTCCCACCCGAATCGCGCCGTCGGCTGCAAGCCATCGAAAACTTCGCCGAACTTGGAAGCGGCATCTACATCGCATTACAAGACCTCGACATTCGCGGCGCAGGCAATATGCTGGGAGCCGAACAAAGCGGTTTCATTGCCGATATCGGGTACGAGACCTACCAAAAGATACTGGAAGAAGCCGTCGACGAACTCAAATCCGACGAGTTCGCCGACCTGTATACACAGGATAGCATGAACAGACGTGAATCCGAACGCTCATTCGTACGGGAGACCTTCATCGAAAGCGACCTCGAATTGCTGTTTTCCCCGACCTATATACCCAATGATTCGGAGCGTGTGAGTATCTACCGCGAACTCGATTCAATCGAAGACGACGACAAGTTGGACGTATTTATCGCCCGCCTCAAAGACCGTTTCGGCACCATTCCCGATGAAGGAATCGAATTGATCCGCGTCGTACAGTTGCGCCGTCTCGGTAAACAGTTGGGATTTGAAAAAATCATGTTGAAGCAAAGCATGATGAACCTTCACTTAGTCAAGGATAATAACAGTCCTTACTATCAAAGTAATGCTTTCAGCAAACTCCTTTCCTACATCCAGAAACATCCCAAAAACTGCAGCTTGCGTGACCAGCCCGGCAAACGTAGCCTGCTCATCAAAAACATCCCCGATGTACAATCAGCATGCCAATGCCTCAACGAAATAGTAAACAGTTAATTTTTCTTTTACAGATGAACGGTTCATAATAAAAATTGATATGAGATACATTATAATTACCCTCTGCCTGTTTGCAACGCTTTTTTCTTGCAAGAACGTTGCCGGTCCAAAAAACGAGACAAAGATGAACGAAAAAAATCCATTTTTTTTAGCGTACGAAACGCCCTTTGAAGTGCCTCCATTTGACGAAATACAGTTGGAACACTACAAACCGGCATTACTGAAAGGGATAGAAGACCATCAAAAGGAAATTGACGCCATCGTCGACAATCCTGCAACACCTGATTTTGAAAATACGATCGCCACCTTAGACCGCAGTGGCGTTCTACTTCGTCAGGTTTTAATGGTCTTTTCCTGTCAAAACGAAGTTGTCACATCCGACGAAATGCAAATGCTGGATATGGAAATGTCGCCGCATATTTCGGCGCATTTTGATAACATCAGCCTGAATAAACAGCTCTTTGAAAAGGTAAAGTTTGTATTTGAACATCCATCTGAACTTAACAGGGAACAGAAAAAACTGCTTGATGAAACCTATAAGGGATTTGTCAGAAGCGGCGCCAATCTTTCAGATGACGATCAAGCGCGTTTGCGTGAATTGAATACGCAGATTTCGTTGCTTGAAATCACTTTCAGTCAGAACATGCTAAACGAAACGAATGTTTTCCAACTTGTTATCGATAACAAAGATGACCTTTCCGGTCTGCCGCAAAACCTTGTCAACATGGCAGCCGACGAGGCAAAATCGGTCAGACAGGACGAAAAATGGGTTTTTACACTTCATAATCCGAGCGTGATGCCTTTCCTGCAGTTTTCCGATAAAAGGGAATTGAGGGAAAAGATTTTCAACGGTTATCTCAACCGCGGCAACAATAACAATGATGCCGACAATAAAGAAGTCGTGAAAAAGCTGATCACGCTCCGGCTTGAAAAAGCAAATCTGATGGGATTCGACAATTATGCTGCCTTTGCGCTGGATGACCGCATGGCAAAAACGGAAAAAAATGTCTATGAATTGCTCGACAATGTATGGAAACCAACGATCATCAAAGCCCGGGAAGAAGCGGTCGACTTGCAGACAATGATGACAAATGATGGTGTGGAAGGCGAACTGAAGGGTTGGGACTGGCGGTATTACCATGAGAAAGTTATGAAAGAAAAATATGATATCGACGAAAATGAAGTACGCCCGTATTTCAAACTTGAGAACACGTTAAGCGGACTTTTTCAGGTCGTGGAAAAACTGTATCATATTACCTTTACAGAAATTATAAATATTCCGAAACCCCACGAAGAGGCATTGGCTTATGTATGTAAAGATGCGGACGGTACGCACCGTGGCGTTCTCTACATGGACTTTTTCCCCCGCACCAGCAAAAGTGGAGGCGCCTGGTGCGGCGAGTATCGTTCGCAATCGTATAATGATGGAAAGAAGGTAACACCAGTCGTCACGATTGTCTGTAATTTTATGAAACCTTCGGCTGACATGCCGTCGTTACTCAGTATTGACGAAGCCGAAACCTTGTTCCATGAATTTGGACATGCACTCCATGCACTTTTTAAAGATGTTCATTATGAAGGCGTGTCAGAAGTCCCACGTGATTTTATCGAACTGCCGTCGCAAATCATGGAACATTGGGTTCTTGAACCGGAAGCGCTGAAATTATTTGCCAGACATTACCTCACAGACGAACTCATTCCTGAAACGCTGGTTCGCAAAATAATCGACAGTTATAAATACGGACAGGGATTCGCTACTGCCGAATACGTGCAGGCATCCCTGTTGGATATGGACTATCATGTCCTGAAAGAGATACCTGCCAATCTTGACATTTTGAAATTTGAAACCGAATCGATGAATCGTAGGGGCGCATTATGCCAGATACCTCCACGTTACCGTACGACCTACTTCAATCATACCATGGGCGGAGGATATACAGCCGGTTATTACAGTTATCTATGGGCGGAAGTGCTGGAAGCCGACGCCTTCGAGGCATTCAGGGAAACCGGAAACATTTTCGACCCCGAAACAGCCCGGAAGTTCCGCGATTATATCCTGACGCCCGGCGCCATTGACGACGCCATGGATATGTACCTGAACTTTCGCGGCAAGACCCCCGGCATCGACCCCTTACTCAAAAACAGAGGGTTAAAGTAAAGTTGATTTTTCGGTAAAAGCGCCGAGTTGCAGGTATTTATTGTATATCTCGCGGTACAGTTTCACATTGGCCCTGATGGGCGAATATTCGTGCGCAAAGCCTGATCCCATTGCTTTTTGCGCTTCCTCGACCTTGTCGTAAACGCCTGCTGCCGTGGCGGCAAACATGGCGGCGCCCAGCGCACATGCCTGTTCGGTTTTGCATACCTTGATCGGCATGTTCAACACGTCGCTTAATGTCTGCATGACGAAAGGCGATTTCAATGCGATGCCGCCGATACCTATTACCTGGTCGATGCGGATGCCTTCGCTAATAAACCGTTCGACAATCGCCAGTGAACCGAAAGCCGTAGCCTCGACAAGTGCACGGAAGATATGCGGCGCCGTCGTTCCCAGTGTTAATCCGTCAATCGTTCCCGTAAGTAACTGGTTTGCATCGGGTGTGCGGCGTCCGTTCATCCAGTCGGTTGCAATCACAGCGCTTGAGCCAGCAGGTATTTTCTGCGCTTCTTCTGTGAGAATGGGGATTATCTTTTCGCATATTTCATCTATCAGTTGCGCCTTGGTGGCAACATCAATCAAGTTTGTTGTGGTGAGTATTTTTTTAAGCGGAAATTCGAGTACGCGTCGAAACCAGGCATAGACATCGCCAAAAGCAGATTGTCCGGCTTCCAGTCCGATCATTCCCGGAATAACTGATCCATCGACCTGTCCGCAGATGCCTTTTACCAGTTTTTCTCCCATCTTGTCATAATCGGCTACGATCACATCGCAGGTAGATGTTCCGATAATACGCACTAACGTGTTCGGCGTGATTCCTGCGCCGACTGCTCCCATGTGACAGTCGAAAGCGCCGCCTGCCACAACCACACCGGTCGAAAGACCAAGCCGCGCCGCCCATTCGGGCGACAGTTTGCCCACCGGTTTGTCGGCTGTTTCCGTTTCATTGAATAACCTGTCTCTAAAACCTTTGAGGAGTGGGTCGAGTTTCGTAAGGAACGCATCGTCGGGCAGTCCGCCCCAACTTTCATGCCACATAGCTTTATGCCCGTTTGCGCAGCGGCTGCGAACAATATCATTCGACGATTGTACGCCGGTAAGGATGGCGGGCAGCCATTCGCAACACTCAACCATCGAACAGGCTTTTGCCCTGACAGCCGGATCATTACGCAGCACATGCAACGCTTTTGCCCAGAACCATTCGGATGAATAGATACCGCCTTCGTAGGCTGTATAATCGATGCTCCATTCCTTGCATAGTTTGTTTATCTCGGCTGCTTCCTGCACAGCCGTATGGTCCTTCCACAAGACGAACATGGCGTTGGGGTTATCTTCAAATCCGGGAAGCATTGCCAATGGTGTTCCCGTAGCATCCGTAAAGGCAGGCGTGCTGCCGGTTGTGTCGAAAGCAATCCCCACCACCTGTTCAGCCGTATCTGCGGGACATGATGACAATGCTTCTATTACGGTGGCTTCCAATACTTCGATGTAGTCTTTTGGATGCTGACGATATTGATTGACAGCGGGATTACAATACTTGCCTTCCGTCCAGCGGGGATAATTCTTCACCGATGAAGCCAGGATGCTCCCGTTTTCAGCGTTCACGATCACCGCACGTGCGGAATCAGTTCCATAATCAAGTCCTATTACGTATTTTTTCATTAGCGGTTAATGGTTAGTGAATAATTCTCAATTCTCAATTCTCAATTTATAAAATACTTCATTCATTCGAATTTCTTTCTTGAAATCGGTGATCGTCGTATTTTCGTCGATCACGAGTAATTCGATGCCGGCTATCTCTGCAAAGTCTTCCATATATTCGACGGTCAGGTCGTAGGAGAAGCTGGTATGGTGCGTCCCTCCTGCCAGTATCCATGCGCCTGCACCGATTTCGAAGCTGGGTCGGGGTATCCACAAGGCCGACGCCACCGGCAATTTCGGCAGCGGTTGCGGTTTAATGCAGTCCACTCTATTCACGATCATACGGAACCGGTTCCCCATATCGACGATGGTAGCGGCGATGCCGGGTCCAGTCTTACTGGTAAATATCAGACGGGCAGGGTCGTTTTTACCGCCAATACCTAAGGGAAACACATCCATTTTAGGTTTGTCTTCGGCGGCGATCAGCGGGCATACTTCCAGCATGTGGGCTTGCAGGATGGCGCTGTATTCGTCGGAAAAATGCAGCGTATAGTCTTCCATGAACGAGCAGCCTGCAGGCATTCCCTGGCTCATGAACCACATAGTACGGTACAGGGCGGCGGTTTTCCAGTCGCCCTCGGCGCCAAAGCCATATCCCTCGACCATCAACCGCTGGGAAGCGAGACCCGGAATCTGGTCGATGCCATCAAGGTCGTCAAAGTTGGTAGTGAAGGCTTTCGCGCCTTTGGCTTTCAATAATTGACGCAAAGCAATCTCTATTCGTGCCGCATGTTCTACCTGTCCGCGTTTCGCGCCACCGGCTTTACATTCCGCAGCAAATTCATACAGACTTTCGTATTCGTACATCAGATCGGCTATCCCGTCTGCTGTTACTTTTTCCTGCATAGCTGCCAATTCGGCTATCGGACAGTAGTCGACATGGTATCCCAACCGCATTTCGGCGTCCACCTTATCGCCGTCGGTGACGGCTACGTTGTTCATCTGGTCACCCAGACGAATGATGAGCATGTCCTGTGCGTCCGCCCAGGCAGCAGCCACGCGCATCCATACCGTAATCTTGTCCTGTGTCGCCTTATCGCTCCAATGACCTACAACTACTTTGCGCGGTTTACGCATGCGAGCGGTGATATGTCCAAACTCGCGGTCGCCATGCGCCGACTGGTTCAGGTTCATGAAATCCATGTCGATTGTGTCCCAAGGTATCTCTTTATTGAACTGCGTGTGCAGGTGCATTAGCGGTTTACGGAACTCCTGCAATCCGTGAATCCACATCTTCGCTGGCGAGAAAGTGTGCATCCAGGTAATCACACCGATACATCTGATGTCATTATTAGCCTGTTTAAATGCTTCCGTAACCTCTTTAGAGGAGTTCACCGTTCCCTTATATACGATTTTCACGGGAAGGTTGCCTGATTCGTTCAGGCATTTCACAATTTCATTCGAGTGACTGTCGACCGCAATCACGGCATCGCCACCATACAGGAGTTGCGCTCCTGTAATAAACCATACTTCAAAATTTTCAAATGCGTTCATATAAATAATAATAATAAATAATAAATAATTAACCACTAACCACTTGCCCATAATATGCCTTCGGTCCGTGTTTCCGGTTGAAATGCTTTTCGATCAGTCGGGAGTTCATCCTCAATATGGGATTAATGTTGCATGCAAGGTATGCCATTTTGGCAACCTGTTCCAAAACAACAGCATTATGTACGGCGTCATGGGCGTCTTTACCCCATGTGAACGGTCCGTGATTTTTAACTAAAACGCCAGGCGTATGCATCACATGAATGTTGTTGAAGCGTTTGACGATTACCGTTCCGGTTTCCCGTTCATAATCGCCGTATATTTCCTGTTCCGTCATATCGTCCGTACAGGGAATGGCTTCATGGAAATAATCGGAATGGGTAGTACCGATATTTGGAATTTCCCGTCCTGCCTGCGCCCAGGCTGTTGCATAGGTAGAGTGTGTATGAACAATACCTCCAATATCCGGAAAGGCTTTATATAAAACGAGATGCGTTGGTGTATCCGACGACGGCTTACATTGACCTTCAACAATTGTTCCGTCAAGGTTGACCACCACCATGTCTTCCGCTTTCATGCAGTCATAGGATACGCCGCTTGGTTTGATAATCACATGTCCTGCCGAACGGTCGATAGCGGATACATTTCCCCATGTAAAAACAACCAGACCGTGCTTTACTAAATCAAGGTTTGCACGGAAGACCTCTTCTTTCAATGATTCGAACATCTTGTAATCCTTACCAGAAATATACATAGAAAGCGACCGTAATACCCAGAATTATACACGTATGAATGATATCCCGGTGATTCCAGCTTTTGCGTGTTTCGGCTAACTGCCCTTTCGTCGCGGCGCCGAAAACGAGTCCCTGTATCTTTTCTTTAGCGGGTGCTTCAGTCAATAAACTGACGACAATCACTACTGCGATACATAATAGAAGCATCCAACCGCAGAAGAAGAGCCAGTTGATGTCAAAAAACAGGTATTTGAACCAGTTGTCGCCCGCAGTCGTGACCGTACTGTAAAAAACTTTGGCGCTTAATCGGGTCAATCCGATGACCATGCCTGCGATCAGTCCCCACATCCCTCCTTTTGCACTTGCCCGCTTCCAGGTGATACCTAACAGGAAAGCAGCGGCGATTCCCGGAGCGAGTACGGACTGAACATCCTGAAGATAAGTGTACAGAACATCTCCCACGCTACGCATGATCGGAATCCACAGGATGCCTAAGACAACCACGACTACCGTTGCTATCTGTCCGATGACGACTAATTTTTTCTCGGAAGTATTTGGCTTGAAGCGTTTATAGAAATCAATCGTAAACAGCATGGATGACGAATTGAACAGAGAAGCCAGCGAACTCATCAGCGCTGCCAGGATACCGCAGACAACCATCCCTTTCATGCCGGCAGGAAGCAGTTTTGCCACTAAGGTGGGGAATGCCGCATCCGCATTGGGAACGCCATTGTTCAGGAACGGCAGGAAACTACCTGTTTTCTGGTGAAGTGCGAAGGCAATCATGCCCGGTATCATAAACAAAAATACGGGTAGTAATTTCAGGTAAGCGCCGAAAATCGATCCGCGACGCGATTCGGTCTGGTTTTTGCCTGAGAGAACGCGTTGCACGATGAACTGGTCGGTACACCAGTACCAGAACCCGATGACAGCCGACCCCACCAGTGCACCCAACCACGGAAAGTTCGGATCGCTGTTACTGCGCATCAGACTTGTCATCGAATCGCCAAATTCATTTACTTTCGTAGCGCCTGCTATCCGGATCATCTCGTCCCATCCGCCAAGCTCCTTCAGTCCCAACACAAGGATGATGAGCGATCCGAGTAACAGGATGGGCGTCTGAAGGACGGAAGTGTATAGAACTGATTTCATCCCGCCGATAATCGTGTAAAGGGCTGTGAGCAAGACCAGCCCGATAGCCGCAATCCAGAAGAAATCGATGCCCCACAGTTCTTCAATGCCGAACACCTGCTGAAACACCAGTCCGCCGGCAAAAACAGTTACGGCTACTTTAGTAAGCACATAACTGATCAGCGAAATCAGGGACAAAATGGTTCGGGATTGATGATTGTAACGGCGCTCCAGAAATTCCGGCATCGTATAAACCATGCTTCGCGAATAAAAAGGAACAAACACCCATCCCAAAATAAGAATCATCCATCCCTGTATCTCCCAATGCGCCATTGCCATTCCGCTTGAGGCGCCTGCACCGGCTAACCCGATCAAATGTTCCGAGCCAATGTTCGAAGCGAATATGGAGGCTCCGATGGCGATCCATGTCGCATCGCGACCTCCGAGAAAATAATCTGTCGAGTTGTCCTGCTTCTGCTTCAAGACCCATACAATAATACCGATTAATGTAAGGGAGAACACCCCAATTACTATCCAGTCTAACGTTTCCACAATACTTGTTTATTAATAATTATTTTAACGTGTTTTCCCATCTCAAAAAAACCGGACTGCATAACACAAGCAGTCCGGCTTCAATTAATTTTTTGAGAAATTCCGGATTAATCCAGTCTTCGCGCTCCGTCGCTGATGACGACATCGTACACTTTGGGAAATTTACCGAATTTTTCTTTATAACCGGTTTTGGCTTTTTCGATGAACGGTTCGTAAAGTTCGTCTTTTACAAGGTTGATCGTACATCCTCCAAAGCCTCCGCCCATGACGCGTGATCCGGTAACGCCACAATCTTTGGCTAAGTCGTTCAAAAAGTCTAATTCGATACAGCTTACTTCATAGAGTTTGCTCATGCCGTAGTGCGTGTCGTACATTTTTTGTCCGACAGTTTCGTAATCGTCAGCTTTCAGTGCGTCACACACATCCAGCACGCGTTGTATCTCTTCGATGACATATTCCGCGCGGAGATAATCCTTGTCGTCAACCAGCCCTTTGATCGTTTGCAGCTGTTCGATGGAAGCATCGCGTAAAAACTCAACGCCCAGCAATTTAGCCACGGCTTCGCATGCACGGCGCCGGTCGTTATAAGCAGATGACGCCAATTCATGTTTAACCAGCGTATCAAGCAATACCAATTTATAACCTTTGGGGTCAAACGGGAAGTATTCGTATTCTAATGAACGGCAATCGAGACGTATCAGACTGCCTTTTTTACCGAAAATCGATGCAAACTGGTCCATGATACCGCACATGACGCCGCAATAGTTATGTTCTGTAGCCTGTCCTATTTTTGCCAGCTCGAACTTGTCGATACCGAGGTTGAACATGTCATTCAAAGCAAAGGCATAAGTGCTTTCTAATGCTGCAGAAGACGACATGCCGGCGCCAAGCGGGACATCGCCTGCAAAAGCTGTGTTGAAACCTGCAATTTCTCCTCCCCGTTTAATGATTTCGCGACATACGCCGAAAATATACCTCGCCCAACTGGCGCGAGGTGCATCTTCTTCATTCAGACCAAATTCGACATAGTCTTTCATGTCGATTGAATAGGCACGGATTTTCTTGGCGCCGTTCAATTTCAGTTCGGCTATCATGCCTTTGTCTATAGCACCGGGGAAAACGAATCCGCCATTATAGTCCGTATGTTCTCCAATCAGATTGACGCGTCCCGGAGAAGCGTACACAGAACCGGTACTCCCGTCAAAGTGTTTTATAAAACGACTTCTTACGTGTTCTATTTCCATACTTTAATCGTTTTTTCAAGTTATACGGGGATATCCTTATTTACATTTTTACTTCCTATCAAAGCATAGAAAAGCAAGTAGGCAAAACCTGCAAACATGACCCAGTAGCTCGGCAGGTAACCGGTTGCATCTGCAACGAGACCCTGTATCCAGGGAAGGATTCCACCGCCGCATACCAATGTCATAAAAATTCCGGATGCGACCGGTATATATTTACCCAGACCTTCGACAGCCAAATTGAAAATACTGCCCCACATGATGGAAGTACATAAACCAACGATGATGATGAACATGGCATTAATAGGGACTTGAGTCAATCCGAAAGAGAGAGCGCCTGCATCTGATTGTTTAAATAAAGGTAATGATACCTGTGAAGATGTGGGTGAAAAAATAGCCAGCGCTATTAATATCAACGCAACCGCAGACGCCACGGAAAGCATGGTTTTACTTGATATTTTGCTTGCAATGGAGGCGCCGAACAAACGTCCGATAAACATTAGCAACCAATAGGTTCCTGCGACGGAACCGCCTATTGCCGCTCCGTACAATGCACTGTCGGAGAGCCAGAGATTCGCCATTGCGGGAGTACCTACTTCAACTCCTACATAAGCGAAGATAGCGATTGCGCCGAGAACGAAATGTCGAAATTTCAATGCACCTGACATGAGTTTACCAAGTGGCTCGGAAAAACTTTGGGCATGAGGTTCGGGAATATTAACAAGCCACAAAACAATAAAGACAAGCGCAAAAACGCCCATGGCCATGTACATTACCGGAAATACATTAGAGATTTGGGCTTTCGATGTTTCCCCAATCAAAATACCGACAAATGCCGGAGTGAAAGTAGCAAAAATGGAATTGAACGAACCGCCTACCTGAATCAGCTGGTTACCCTTGTTGCCGCCGCCGCCCAGGGTATTCAACATAGGGTTAACAACGGTGTTGAGCAGTGTCATGGAAAAACCGGCTATAAAAGCGCCAAGAAGGTAAATCAGCATAGCTGACGACTGGCCTGCATGACCTGACAGGAATTGAATAAATACACCCAGAAAACCTACTGCAATAGCAATTAATGCCGTTTTCTTGTAACCGATCCGTTGCAGCAAAATACCGCCGGGGATTCCCATGACGGCATAAGCGATAAAATTCGCCATATTTCCCAGCAATCCCATCGCATTGGATACGCCGAACTGGTTTTTCAAAACAATGCCCATCGGCGCGGCCAGGTTTGTTACGAACGCGATCATACCGAAAAGTAAGATCATCATAATAATCGGAATCGTGTAATTTTTTTTAGTCTCCATAATGATTTAAAATTTATTAGTAAAAAACTTATTTTGTTGAAAATTTATAAACAGTATAACTCTTGAATTCTTCGCCCGGTCGAAGCGTTGTAGAAGGGTAATCCGGCTTGTTCGGGCTGTCGGGAAAATGTTGTGTTTCGAGGCATAACGCTGAACGCATGGGGTATTTTTGTCCGTTTTTACCTGCGAGATTGCCGGTCATCCAATTCCCTGTATATAATTGCACACCCGGCTCAGAAGTATATGTACTCATGATAATACCGGTTTTAGGCGAAACAAGACTGGCACAAAACGAAAGATCGTTTGCTTCCTTATTTAATATAAAGGTATGGTCGTATCCCTTTCCGAAAAGCAGTTGTTCGAAATCATCATTAATGCGTGCTCCTACTTCCTGATATGTTCTGAAATCCATTGGCGTACCTTCCACTTTTTCTTTCGGACCGTATGGAATGGCGGTATTATCGGTTGGCAGGTAATAATCCGCGTTAATAGTCAGTAGGTGGTCGCCAATAGTAGGATCGCCTGCTCCCGAAAGATTAAAATACGAATGGTTCGTCAGGTTTAGTACAGTTGGTTTGTCGGTCAACGCCCGATAGAGAATGAATAACTCATTTTTGTCAGTCAGTTGATAGGCGATGTTTACGCGTAAATTGCCGGGAAATCCTTCTTCTCCGTCTGCTGAGTCATACCGTAGCGAAACCGTTTGATTGTCTAATTGCTGCATATCCCAAACAACGGCATTAAATCCTTTCAAACCGCCGTGCAAACTGTTTGGACCATTGTTGATTGCCAGTTGGTCGTATAAAACACCATCCAATGTGAACTGCCCTTGAGCAATCCGGTTACCGTAGCGTCCGCATACAGCTCCGAAATAGGGTTCTTCCGAAACGAGATAATCCGCAATGGAAGAATGACCGGTTACAATATCCGTTAGAATGTCATTACGGTCTGGTACCATGATAGATACGATTTTAGCGCCATAATTTAAAATGGTGACTTCTGCTCCGCTTTTATTGGTCAGTACACATAGCCATATTTCTTTCCCTTCAACTTCTTGCTGGAAATCGGCTGTATTCAGTCCGGAAACTGTTTGTAGATTTGCCATAGTAACGTCTTATTTTTGAGTGTAAAAGTACGGTTATTATTCAAACGATGCCTTAAAAAAAAGATGTTATAAAACATATTTTTCTGATAGATAATCTAATTTTCTGACAATCTACATGTTTAATTACGAATCTAAACTTTCCGGAGGAATATATTCAGGTCTTCACGATTGTTGAGTCCGAATTTTTTCTTTAAACGGTAACGCACCATATGAACGGATGACTGTTCAATTGAAAAACATTCGGAAACCTCTTCAATTGTCATGCCAATGGCAAAACAAACGCAGTATTTCAGATAAGGAACCGAAAGATTGCCACTGTAAACACGTTTAAGTGTGAAAATGAATTTTCCGTCTATACGTTGAAGCGCTTCGACATATTCATCCTTTCCGGAGAGTTTTTTGTTGATTAATTTGGCAATATCATCAATAATCATCTGATATAAAAGGTTTCCATCTTTAATTCGTTCCTGTTGCTTCTCAATATGGTGTTCATATTCGTCAATTTTTTGCTTATACTCTTTTACATGACTGTTTAAGGTTTTAATATGGTTTATCAAATGATCTGATTGTTTTTCTTTTGCCTTCAACTTCAAATCTGTTTCGTCTATTTCCGCTTTTAACAGGACGAAACGGCGTTTTGCATTTTTTTGAACGGCAAATAACCAATAACACAACAGGATAATAATACCCAATAGCAAAATAACAATCATGAGAAAGATATAATTTGGCATGTTTCGCATCAATAAAAAATTAGCATTTTTGACCGGCAAAGATACATAAAAAAAAGAAACAAACAAATTGAAATTATCTTTCCCGGAAGCCGCATTAATAAAAGGCATGTATGGCTGTGTATAGAAAAATAGTTGATTTTGTATATTTTGGCTTAAATGAATAATGGTAAGTAGTAGAGAAATATATAGTTGTTAAATTTGAACTTCATCCTATTTTTGCCGCCGATTATTCGAATTTATATGCAAAAAAAAACCACGGGTGTATATGAATTTACAAATTACTAATCGTACAAAAGAGACGTTTCCGAGAAACATCTCTTTTGTTTATTTATAAAAAACTTGTACTTTTGTGACTGACTTTATGTCGGGGAATAAAAAGTATGAAGACGAACAGAAGAGATTTTATAAAAACAATGGGGGGGCTTGCCTTGTTTACCGTAATACCGCGTCAAGTACTTGGTAAGGGTTTTGTCGCTCCAAGCGACCAGTTGACAAAAGGTATTATCGGTATGGGAAGCATGGGACGCGGACATCTGGATTATGCCGGTACACGACTCGTTGCCATTTGCGATGTCGATAAAAAACATTTGGCATTGGGACAGGCACTTGTACCTGATAAAATTGCCGAATACCATGATTTCAGGGAATTGATTTTTGACCCGAATGTTGACATTGTCCATATTGCCACACCCCCCCACTGGCATGGAATCATGTCGGTCGAAGCGGCGAAAGCAGGGAAAGATATCTGGTGTGAAAAACCGATGACACGCACCATCGGCGAAGGAAAACGCGTAGTAGAGGCGATCAAACAATATGGTAACATCTTTCGACTGAACACGTGGTTCCGCTTTACAGATACGTTTTATGGATTAGGCACACCTGTGAAACCCTTAAAAAAACTGGTGCAAAGCGGACTGCTTGGAGCACCTTTGAAAGTAACGATCAGCGGATACACCGGGTTTGACTGGAAGTTTTACTGGGTCGGTAAAAATTATCTGGTGCCGGAAAAAATACCTGATGAACTTGATTATGATATGTGGTTGGGACCGGCGCCCTATAAGTTGTACAATGCGCATCGCACCCATCAGACGTTTCGCGGATACTGGGATTATGACGGTGGCGGTCTTGGCGATATGGGTCAGCATTATATTGATCCGGTCCAATATATACTCGGCAAAGATGAAACAAGTCCGGTGAAAGTCGAAATTGACGCGCCTCAACAACATCCTGATGCCGTCGGAACGTGGCGTTCGATTACATATTCCTACGATGATGGCTGTCAGATCATCTTATTGGGAGGCGACTTTGGGAATCCCGATACACCCTATATTGAGGGTCCAAACGGGAAAGTGTTCAAGAATTTTGTTTGCGACATTCCCGGATGGCAAAAAAAACTGATTGATTTTCCAGAACCGGTAAAGCAACGAACCGATTTTCCGGAATGTGTCAGAACGCGCCAACCCTTTGCGCTAAACGAGCGCAACGCTTTCCGGTCGGCTACCATCGTCAACATGGGCATCGTGGCGTTACGGCTGAATCGTACACTTCAGTTTGATCCTGTGAGACTGCAATTTATAAATGATGAAGCCGCCAACAGGTTGCTTGATCAGCCAATGCGGACGCCATGGAGCGTGTCGTAAACCTATTAATGAATGATACTTCTATGAAAAAAATAATTTTCTTTATAGTCGGCAGTGTAATTTTGTTCAGTACGATTCCGGTGTCCGCACAAACGCTTTCCGGTCGGACAGTTTCGGCAGTTGTTGCCGATGTGTTGACACAATTGCCGGCGGACCGATCGGGTTTGTATGATCAGTTGATGCTGGAGTTGATTGAAACGGAAACAGATGGCGTAATACAACTTGTCAGCATGTTGAACATGCCGGGTAAAGGCGATAATTCGGCTATTGAATATGCGTTAAATGGAATGGCTTTATTTTCATCAAACGACGAAAACCTGAAAAGTAAAATGGAACAGGCAGTTATTGCTGCGTTTGATGCAACGAACGAACATGAAACGAAGGCTTTTCTAATTCGTCTGTTGACAATCACCGGTTCGGACGCCAGCATCAATAAGTTGGCAGGATATTTGTCGGATGATCGCTTGTGTAGTCCGGCGGCAAATGCCATGGCAGCCATAGGCGGCATGACAGCCGGTAAAACATTGCAAATGGAATTAATGAGAAAGATTGCACGTTCGCCGGAAGCAGAACGTTCGATCATACAGGCGTTAGGTGATGCGACGCCGGTTGTTGAAGGTACGGAAGCGTTGCTCAAAACGATGATTAACACCGGCGATGTCACAACGAAAGGAATCGTATTAAAGGCTTTAAGCAAGACAGGCAGCAAACAATCATTGCCTGATCTGGCGGCGGCTGCGGCTATAACAGGGTATCATGCAGACCTTTCTGACGCCGGCGGATCGTATGTCCGTTTAATAAAAAGGGTATATGAACAAGGCGACACGAAAGAAGCGTTGGATGCTGCGCAAAATCTAATGAAAAATGCCACGAAAGCCGGTTCGACTCAACTGCGAACGTCTATCCTGGAAATTCTTTTTTATAATCAGAAAGACATGCTGAAAACATTGAAGGCAGCCTTGAAAGACGGAGACAAAGTTTACCGAAACGCTGCTTTGAGATTTGCATCTGATTTTGCCGATAAAACGATCTATTCGGAACTGTTGAAGTCATTACCGAAAGTTAAAACCGCAGAAAAGATTGACGTGCTTTTCTGGATTGGAAATGAAGCACAATGTCCGGAAAAAAGACAAATCTTGAAAACAGTTGAAACAGGCATCGAAAAAACCGGTTTGCAAACGTTGACTCAGTTATTAAATGATCCTGACATCGAAGTGCAACAGGCAGCGGTTATCGCATTGGGCGCTATCGGCGATCCGTCGACATTGCCCGCCTTGACCGAACTGCTTAAAAGAAGTGATACAAAAATGCTTGCATGTTTTAATGATGTGCTGGCTTCTTTCACGGGAGATATTTTCCATGTTTTGACGCGGGGAGTAAGCCAGGCTTCCGACGAAGGAAAGATTGTTCTCATGGAATTGTTATCCGTCCGTAAGGCAAACACTTATTTTACGCTGGTGTTGGAGTTGTCAAAAAACACGAATCCGGCTGTTCGGAACAAAGCATTTGAAGTCTTAAAAGACGTGGTTTCCGAAAAAGATTTTATTGTTATGTGCGGGATGCTCGAAACCGCCGAACCTTCAACCGTTACTCCTTTACAGCATGCTATTTCTTCGTCAATAAGTTCGTTGTCATCTGAAAAACAGACAGAAATGATCTCGCATCGATTATTATTGGCAGGCGACGCAAACAAATACCTGTATTATCCGGTTTTATCATCTACACATGATCCGGCAGCATTAGCGATAATTGTACAGGGAATAAACGAAGGCGACAGTGAATCGAAAACTGCCGCATTCGAAGCGCTTATTTCATGGGAAGGTTTTGAAGCCGAAGAAGCCTTGTACGATGTTTGTAGAAACGCGTCGGCTCCATTTGTCGAAAAAGCTGTTGACGCATATATTTCATGCATTTTGAATGCCGTTTTGACAGATGAAAAACGGCATTATTTTTTGCTGAAAGCAATGGAAATAGCGAAGACGGACGCACAAAAAAACAGAATTTCAAGTAATATCGGACAGACAGGTTCATGAAAGGGCAAATAATTTTCATTTTTTTTGGTTATTATAAATATTTACCATTATCTTTGCAGGAAATTTATTTAAAAGAGATAAACATGAAAAAGATTTTATTATTTGTAGTAGCAATATGCTGCGTATTTGCAATGGAATCCTGCAAATCAAAAAGCAGCGCGTATAAAAATGCGTATGATCAGGCAATGGCAAATGATACGGATTGGAATGTAGAAGATGATACTGAAGTATTAACTACCGAAGAAATTTCTTATGAATCGGTCAGGCAAGAGCCGTTAAATGTTGTTCAAGGCGAGGATTTATCCGGTTTAAAGCGGTATTCCGTTGTAATCATGAGCCTCCAGAACAGAACAAACGCATTTTCTTTAAAAGATCGTATGGTTGCCGAAGGATACAGGGCGGTTGTAGCAGAAAACGATCTTGGAATGTATCGCGTGATTGTCGCCAGTTTCGACAACCGCGCTGATGCATCCAGAGCACGCGACGCTCTTAAGTCAAAATATGCTCCGAACTTTCAGGATGCCTGGTTGTTGGATCGTGGATATTAATAGTTGAGTTACGGGTTACAAGTGTACTTTAGTTACGGGTTACAGGTTATAAGTTTCAAAACGAATGTTTATTCTTACATGTAACGCGTAACTTGTAACTGTTTTTATATGCAGATCGAACATAATTATCTGTTAACGCATCATAATACATTTCGTCTTCAGGTTAAGTCTCGCTGGTTTGCAGCATATGACAACGAAGAAGAATTATCCCGTATTGTACAGGATGATTTTTTTTTGAAAAAACGTTTTTTATCAATTGGTGAAGGAAGTAATTTATTGTTTATAAACGATTTTGATGGAGTAATTCTACATTCCTGCATCAAGGGGATCGACAAGACAGATGAAACAACCGATTCGGTATTGTTACAGGCAGGTGCGGGCACGCATTGGGATGATGTGGTAGCATATAGTGTTTCAAACGGGTGGAGCGGCATCGAAAACCTGTCGGATATTCCCGGAACAGCCGGTGCCGCCGCCGTACAAAATATCGGTGCATACGGCGTGGAAATAAAAGATGTGATCGACACAGTTGTAACCTGCAATCAGCTGACCGGAAAAAAGCAAGTTTTTTCCAACAAAGCATGTCAATATGGCTATCGTCACAGTTTTTTTAAGGAGCCGAACCATGATCCGTTCATTATCACCTCTATCAGTTTACGTTTGCAGAAGAATTCGCAATTCAAGTTAGATTACGGAAACCTGAGTACCCGGTTAAAACGGCGTAACATTTCTTTGCAGACTGTCCGCAACGCCGTAATCGAAGAGCGTCGTGCAAAATTGCCCGAACCGACTGTGTTGGGCAATGCCGGTAGTTTTTTCACGAATCCGGTGATCCCGCAAAAACAATTCGACGACATGAAAAGCCTGTATCCTGAGATGCCATTCTATCCTACAACGGAGGGAACCGTTAAAATTCCTGCCGGATGGCTTATCGAAAAATGCGGCTACAAGGGAAAAAGAGAAGGCAATGTCGGCGTTTTTGAAAAACAGGCGTTAATCATTGTAAATCACGGAGGCGCCACTGGTGGTGAGATCGCATCATTTGCCGAATCAATAGAACGCACCGTTTACGACAGGTTCGGCGTACGACTAACCCCTGAAGTAAAATACATTCGATAACTTCTGCACCAGGTTGAGATTCCACATGTGGAACAGTTGGGTTTTCGTGCGGTGCAAACATACCTGCCATGCAGAATCAGCCAGTGGTGGGCTTTCGAGAGATGTACGTCAGGGATGTTTTTTACCAGTTCTTTTTCAGTTGCTAACGGCGTCTTACTGTCAGTAGTCAGCCCGATACGGTTGGCTACACGGAAAACATGTGTATCAACTGCCATAGCCGGCTTATCGAAAACCACCGATGCAATGACATTCGCCGTTTTTCGCCCAACGCCCGGCAGTCGTTGCAGTTCGGCAATATCCGACGGGACAGTCCCGTCAAACGCTTCGATCAGCATCTGCGCCATCCCGACAAGGTGTTTCGATTTATTATTCGGGTACGAAACGCTTTTAATGTATTCAAAAACGTCTTCGGGAGTAGCATAGGCCAATTTTTCCGGTGTCGGGTATGCCTGAAACAACGCAGGTGTTATCATATTAACCCTTTTATCCGTGCATTGTGCGGATAAAATTACAGAAATAAGCAATTGAAACGGATTTTTGTACTGTAATTCCGTTTCCGCTACCGGCATGTTTTCCTGAAACCATCCGATGACACCCTTATACCGTTCCTTTTTTGTCAATGTATTTTTCATAATATTTTCCGTTCCGAAAAAGACCTTCGGTTCGTAATTCCTAATTGATTACCGTGCTGCTTCAAACTGACGAAGGAAACGCAAGTCGTTTTCGGAGAACAGACGCAGGTCACGAATCCTGTATTTGAGGTTTGTTATGCGTTCGATACCCAGACCGAGTGCATAACCGGAGTAAATCCGGCTATCAATACCGCAGTTATCCAACACATTGGGATCGACCATGCCACATCCCAATATCTCAACCCAACCCGTATGTTTACAGAACGGACATCCTTTGCCTCCGCAAATATGACAGCTGATATCCATTTCGGCGCTTGGTTCCGTAAAGGGGAAATAGGAGGGGCGAAGGCGAATTTCCGTTTCTTCCCCGAATAACTCCCTGGCAAAATATAGCAATACCTGTTTCAGATCGGCAAATGACACCTCTTTATCGACATAAAGCGCTTCTACCTGATGAAAGAAGCAATGCGCACGGTATGAGATGGCCTCATTGCGGTATACCCGTCCCGGACAGATAATACGAATGGGAGGCAGTTGGCGTTCCATGACACGTGTTTGTACGGACGAGGTGTGGGTGCGGAGTAAAATATCCGGATTGTGTTGAATGAAAAATGTATCCTGCATGTCGCGTGCCGGATGGTCTTCCGCAAAATTAAGCGATGAAAACACATGCCAGTCGTCTTCGATCTCAGGTCCTTCCGCAATACTGAACCCGAGGCGGGCAAAGATGTCGCAAATCTCTTTTTTGACAACGGATAAAGGGTGTCGTGTACCCAGCGGAACGGGATACGCCGTACGGGTCAGATCGACATCCAGATGACCGGATTGTTGGCTATCGAATCCTTCTTTCAGTTTATTGATCTTGTTTTGCGCCTGGTCCTTCAAGTCGTTGAGCAGTTTTCCGACATCCCGTTTCTGGTCGGCGGCAATATTCCGAAAATCGTTCATCAACGAAGGGATCGCACCCTTTTTACTCAAATATTTGATTCGCAATGCCTCCAGCTCTTCTTGACTATCGGCTTTCAAATCCTGTATTTCCTGAAGCAGAATTTTAATTTTATCTAACATAATAGCTATTTTTCAGATGCAAAGATAGCACAAGTTGAGCGTAATACAAAACTTAATAATTTTTTAAAAGTTTTGTATTACCGAAACGCCGACAATCTTTTACTTATCTTTACTATTATAAGTACAATGGTATAAAAAGTCGGCTAAGGCGCTTTCGTCTTTCATCATGATGATTTTTTCGGGTAGTATGGGTTGACCGATATAGACATGCAGGGTTTGACTTTTTTTATTAAACGCTTCGATGGCTACCCTTAGTTGTCGAAGTTTCCAACTGATACGACCCAATTGATAAAAGAACTTGGAATTAAGGCAGTCGAAGTAAACGGGGACAACCGGGACTTGCGCCTTCCGGATCAGTCGAACAATGCTATGCGTCCAGGGCAGGTCGCGCACTTTCATTAATTTACGATTGTAAAACGACATGGCGCCGGCAGGAAAGAATCCCATCGGATGACCGTTTTTCAGGTGAACAAACGATTGGCGAATCCCGTTTATATTCTTTGGATTACCTTCCGTCGAATCGTCTGTTTTGGGTACGACGGAAACAAAGTTGTCCTGCATGGCTGAAATATACGACAATAACTTGTTGACCATGATACGAAAATCGGGACGCAGCGAGGCAAAGATGTCTATCAGGATGATACCGTCTAACGATCCGATAGGATGATTGGATACGGTAATAAAGGCTCCATCAGGCAGTTCATCGAGTATTTCACGGTTATGAACTTCGTAACGCACGTCCATCAAAGGGTCGCTCAACATGGCAGAGGTATAGGCAGAACCGCGCAAATGACAATGATTGGCATGAATCTGATTAACTTTGTTCAGATCCGTCCAGTGAAACACTTTTTTTAGCAGGTATGATCCAAAACGCGATCTTAAAACAGGCGCCATTTTTTGCACATCTTCAATTTCTAAAACCGTTTGCTTCATCTTTAATCAGGATTAAGGTACAGATTTTTTCATGCTGATAGACCGATATGCATAATACAAGGTTCAGGATAATGATTTCAAAAACGAAATAGAGCCAGACAATTCCGGTTAATACGGCAATAAACAAGATGATTGCGCGCGCGTTAAACGTCATTAAGTCAATATATTTTTTCATGAGTTTACTGCTCTTCAAACGAAAATCCAGCCGGATATTGTCCGGAATATCATTTCCGTATTTTACCCGGAGATGCTTCAACAAACATTGCAATCGTGGCGTTAACGCCTCCTGTAACGAAATATAAACCAGATAAAGAGAAAACAATACTTTTCCGATACCGGGTTTCGTTTGAATGTATTCTGTACGTACTTCGTCGTAATTTTGAAATTCGCTTCCTTTTTCCCTGCTGATAAAAAAAAGATGAAGCGTTTTGTAATAATCTGTTACGTTTGCCTGTACCAGGTGTGAAACGGCGGAGACGACGGCAGGGATAAAAAACAACCATGTATTGTACTCATTATTAAGTCGTAAAGACAGGAATATGTAAATCAGCAAAAACCAGATGTCGCCGGCGAGACCGTCGAGTATCCTTCCAATTTTTGATTTAATATGGGTGATACGTGCCAACTGACCGTCAACACAGTCGAGCAGGTTTGCCATGATGAAACAGAGCATGCCGGGCAATGTACAGCGAATATCGTTAAAATAGAACAACGGACCTACAACCGCGCCGACGAAAATTGAAAAAATAGTTACCATATTCGGCGTAATTGCGGTATGGCTTAACCATTTGGCAATAATAAAACCGACGGGACGGAAAAACAGACGGTCGACGTAGTTTTCTGTTTCAAGCGATTTCAACGACGCTTCGTACAAGGTGTCGGGTGTATGGCTCATTGTGCTTTATTGATATGAATAACCTCCATCGGCGATAATGATCTCTCCGTTGATATATGTATTTTCCACCAGCAATCGATAGACAGCAGCCAACTCGTCCGGATTGCCAAAGCGACCCGCAGCAATTTTGTTTTCGATGTTTTTTCGTGTTTCGACCGGTTTGTCTTTCTGCCATTCGGTTTCCACAAAACCGGGGGCAACACCATTGACACGTATTTGATAGGGTGTCAGGAATTTAACAAGATTTCTGACGAGTGCATGTACAGCTACTTTGGTAACACCGTACGACAGCGACCGGGCATGTGGCAGGATTCCCATGAGCGATCCTGTGAAAACGACACTTCCGCCTGTATTGATCGTGCCGATCAATCGTTGAAGCAGAAAAGTTGGAAAATGAACGTTTGCAAAAAAAACCCGTTCCCAGTCATCGTATTTCATGTCTTCAAAACTGCTGCGGCATGTAATGCCGGCATTAAAAATAACGGCATCCAACCGGATGTTCCGGTCGTTGATGCGATGATAAACAATATCTATGGCATTCCTGTCAGAACTGTCGGCCCTGATTGTTGTGACATCTACCTTATATTCATCACGCAACACCTTGCATGATGTTTGTGCGACAAGCGTATCGTTTGCGTATGTCAATGTCAGGTCATAGCCCATTTTTGCAAGGCATTTTGCCACGGAGAAGCCTATCCCTTTTGTGCCGCCGGTTATGAGTGCATGTTTCATAATTATGAATCACAAAGCAATTGAAAGTTGAAAACTATTCCTCTTTCGTTAAGTCAAGCTTTTCCCTGTCGCCACTTTTATCGACATATTGTTTTCGAAGCGGATTGGATGTGGCAGCCTGAAAACGTTTTCGATTTCTGTAAATATCCATGATTGTATAAAGCGCATGCCGAAAAGAATTTTCGGAGGCTATATTTTCCCCTGCAATGTCGTATGCCGTCCCGTGCGCCGGCGAAGTGCGTATCACGGAAAGACCGGCTGTAAAATTGACGCCGTTATCCATGGCCAATGTTTTAAATGGCGTCAAACCCTGATCGTGATACATGGCAAGTATACCATCGAATAGCCGGTAGTTATTCGATCCAAAAAATCCGTCGGAAGCATAAGGGCCAAAAACCGATAAACCGTTTTTATCGGCTTCTTCGATTGCCGGAACAATTATATCATTATCTTCAGATCCGATAATTCCATTGTCGCCCGCATGAGGGTTTAATGACAAAACGGCGATTCGGGGGCGAATGACACCAAAATCTTCAAGTAACGACTTATTGAATACAGTCAGTTTATCGATGATGCCTGAAGTAGTGATTTGTCGGTTAACCGCTGACAGGGGGATATGCCCTGTAACCAGGGCTATGCGCAAGGAATCATTCACGAGGATCATCAGGGAGGTATTCGCATTGTCGCCGAAATGCTTCTCAAGATATTCGGTATGTCCCGGAAAATTAAAATCAGCATGTTGAATATTGTGCTTATTTATCGGTGCTGTCAGTAATGCCTGTATGCCGCCTTTTTTCAAATCGGAAACTGCCGCCTCAATCGACCGGTAGGCAGCTTTGCCTCCTGCTTCGGTCGAATGTCCGGGTTCAAGTGGCATACTGTCGTCAACACAGCGAATCAGGTTCAGTTTACCATGTATGGCTTTCTGCGTATCATAAATAATATGCATCTCAGGTGGCGTAATTTCTGATGCCGTCAATCGCTCATTATAAAAAGATACATATTTTTGTGATCCATATAATACCGGTATACAAAGTTCGTAAATTCTGGGGTCGGAAAAAGTTTTCAGGATAACTTCATAACCGATCCCGTTACTGTCTCCTTGTGTAATTCCTATTTTTATCTGTCTTTCTTCCATAAATATATTTCAAATTACTAATTAAATTTCATCGGGGAAACGTGTAGTTTGCAATGCTGCCTCAAGACGGCGGATATAATTTCGTTTATCTTTATCCGGTTCATAAACGAAACCTTCAGTTACGATGACGCGCCTGTTCGGTTCGTCTACGCGCGCATAGCTCACAAAGGGTCCGCCCATCATATCGCCTTCCATACGCCACCAACCGCGTAAAATGCCGCAATATTTTCCGTTTAAGGTTGATGCATAGTAATCGACAATGCGTTTCTCTGTTGTCATATAACTGTTTTCAAATCCGCCGGGAACCATTATTTTGGCAAACGAATCGCGTTTTGCCACCAAATAATCAAGTGTAAAGGTGTTGTTATCCACATAAGGAAAACTATACACCAGCATGTCCATACGTCCGGTTATCGCGTTATTTGAGAACCACAGGCAATCGTTGCCGATCTTGTGCGACGATATTTCCGGTGGAGCATGGAGGGTGATGCCGAATTTTTCTTTCACATCGTTCATCACAGTCGTACTGTAAGACTCGCGCAGGAAATCGGCTGTGCGTTTCATTTCTACTTTTGTAAAATAATTGACAATGGTGCGTTCATTAGCTGTAAGAAACGTTTCAATTGATTCTACATCCGGCGCATTCAGGTAAAGTACGCTCTGGCCTCTTGCCCATTTATCCGGTTCATTGAGTAACGATACTTTTGTGAAAATAGATTTGTCGACAGTTACAATGAGGATGTTACGGACATATTTAAACATTCCGGAGAACAAATCCGGTCTGACATATGTATACCTCATCGAGGATTCTGCCTGCAATAAATAAGGAACAGGCGAGGTCAGTTCTTCTCTTAATGCAGTACCTGCGTTACTGTCCCAATCTGCTTTTTCCATCACAACAATCACTTCGTATGCTCCGCCTGTGGCGCGTGTCAGGGCAGAAGAACCGCCGCCTCGAGGATTACATGAACATAATCCTATCAATACTGATAATAAAGAAATTAAAGGTTTCATAGTTGTTGCGTTTTTTATGTTTGATAATAATTCCACAAATATACAGTATTTTTTGAAATTACGTATTATTTTCATGATTTTTTACTGTTGACAGCATACCGCACGCGGCAAATACATCTTCGCCGCGTGACACCCGGATGGTTGAAATGATACCCAGCGCATGGAGCATATCCCGAAAATCTTCCATTTTCTGTTCCGGGCAACCACGAAGATCAACGTTCGGAATGGCATGGTAACGAATCAGGTTTACGCGACATTCCAATCCTTTCAATAAACGGGAGATCGCTATGGCATGACGTTTCGTATCGTTAAAGCCTTCAAAAAGGATATATTCAAATGACACCCGTCGCTGGTGTGTAAAATCGTAACCGTGAAGGAGATCAATGATGTTGTCGACCGGATAAACTTTTTCAGCCGGCATCAGCGACAGACGTTCTGCATGAAACGGCGAGTGCAGGCTGATGGCAAGATGGCACGCGTTTTCGTCAAGAAAACGTTTCAGACCGGGCAGGATGCCGATCGTAGATACGGTGATACGTTTGGGACTCCATCCATACCCGTAGCCGGATATGAGTATTTCGAGCGTTTTGAATAATTCGTCGATATTATCCAGTGGCTCACCCATTCCCATCATCACGATATTGGTCAATTCCCTGTTTTTCGGAATGGTTTGTATCTGGTTCATCATCTCGTTTGCAGACAGTTGCGTTGTGAATCCCTGTTTGCCGGTCATGCAAAAAAGGCAGTTCATTTTGCATCCTGCCTGCGAAGATACGCACAAGGTGGCTCGTTTGTCCGATGGGATATACACGGATTCAACGAAATGACGTCCGTTGTTTACCGGAAAGAGATATTTAATTGCACCGTCGGACGATGTCGTCGTTGTCACAGGAGGTTGAGCGCCAATCTCATAACGACTGGATAATTGTTCGCGTCTGGTAGTCGATAGATTGGTCATTTCGTTAATAGTCGCGACGCGTTTGCGATAGAGCCAGTCTGCCATTTGTCCTGCGGCATAAGCCGGGAGCGACATTGTTGACGCTACCTCTTTCAACATCCCCCATGTCATGCCCAACAATTTTATTTTCTGTTCTGCCATTTCTCATTTGTTATAAAAAAAACTGTCGCGCAATTGGGATTTGAACGACAGCTTTCGGAATAAAAAATATACTTGCTATTTTAATAAAAAAGAATTCGATTATCGATTATTTTAGCCTGTTGTTGCATAAAACGGAACGCAAGTCCGCCAATCCGGTATGCATTGCTCGATTCCAGCATGCTGATTTGATATTCCGGATCAAAAGGCTGTTCATTATTCGTACGGTTGGTCACCTTGAATACATAAACACCGTTATTACCGGCAACCGGTTCCTGGATCAGGTTCAGCGGAGCCAGTGTAATGAGCGCATTGAGCTTGGGTTCCATACCGATATTGGCGATTCGGGAAGTAGCCATGGTAATGAATTTGACCGTGTCGGGAATCGAATTCATTACTTCGGCATAATCCTCGATTGTTGTCAAATTTTTATTTTTAAGACGGCTTGCAAGTTCCTCCCCTTTTTTCCTGGCAACAAGCTCCATTTGTAGCTGAGGTGTGACGGAAGCCAGTGATTGATACCCTTCAGGCAGTTTCCCTTTATGTATGGCAACTACAAAGGAATTATCACATTCGAATATTTCGGAAATCTGTCCTTTTTTATTGTTGAACGCCCAGCGTACAACCTGTCGTGCATTGGAAATAGTTCCTACAATCATATCCGTATTGTGAACACGTGCGTTAGACGAAAAATAATATCCGTATTCCTTTGCCGATTCCTCCATTTTTTCGACACTGTTATTCTCAGCAATAAACTGATTAAGCGTATTATACAGCAGACTACGCGTGGCGGAACTGGGTGTAACGGTATAAACGATGTCAGCCATTTTATATTTGGGGACATTTTTAGTACGTTCTGTTACTTTCACGATATGATACCCGTAATTTGATTTGACAACAGCGCTTTGATTCACCAGTAACGCAAAGACCGTTTTCCTGAACTCTTCATTAAGATTCTGAATTGCACCTGCTTCAGTCATCCATCCGATCTCACCGTCTCTATCTCTCCAATTATCAATGGAGTGTTTATTTACTAACTCGGCAAAATCTGCGCCTTTTTTCAGCTCGTTTAAGAGACTGTCGGCAAAAGCTTTCGTTTCGGTTTCGGTGGCATGCGCATTAATGGTCAGGATTGAAACTTTCACAGAGTCGGCATTTTCCATTTTTTCCAACAGTTTCACAATGCGATATTGATTATCCTTGAACAAAGGACCTTCGATATCACCGATAGCGGCAGAAGCGACAAAATCAATCAAATCCTGATCGTCTTTGATTCCATCGACGGAAAAGAATGCGCTTGAAAACTTACGCTCCGATTTTTCATTGACCAATGCAGCAATATTATCGGTTGTTTCCAATTCCGTGCGAACCTCATTCATATCATTGGCAGCTTGCGTATAATCGTTCTGACTGGGTGAAATGTCGACTGCTATATAATCAATTATGGCCGTTTCCTGTTGACGGAACATTTCTTTCCGTTCGTTATACAATTTTTCAATTTCGGATGTCGATACATTGATGGAGGAATCTGCAATGTTGATAAATGACTCCATCGTATAAAAAATATCGGAACTTACAAGCGAATTATTGTACGCGTCCTGCGCATCCAAAGAATTGGCAGCCACAGCTTTCGATAGCAATGTTGTATATTTCTCATACAAACGGTTATGTTTGATGTCCTTTTCCCAATACATCCACATGGCTCTGTATTGCAATACCTGAGCGCGTTCGCTTTCCGGGGCGCTTTCGATATTTTTTATATAATTTAAAAACATATTGACAGTATACCGATCAAATACTCCGGTTTCAGGGTTTTGAAACATCGGATTTTGAAGCAGGACAGGCGATATGTTTTCACCTTCCACCATATCGGTCATTTCCTGTGGTGTGATCATAATGCCTAATTCATTCAGGCGCGGATCAAGAATTTTCTCCATCACGATTTCTTCATACACGTTCTGACGAATCTGGTTTAAATAATTCTCAGAAAGGTTTTGTGTTTGCAACTGAAGTTGATATCTTTCCTTCGTTTCGTTCTCACGACTCATGTATTCGTGATAATCAATTGTTTGACCATTTATTACCAGCACATTGCTTTGATTCCTTCTCCTGAATGATGAACTTGAATTCAGAAGGTCTCCGATAATGAAAGCAAATAAAGCCAATCCTACGATGGATACTAATAATCCTGCTTTGCCCCGTATTTTTTCCAGTGTTGCCATTTTATAATTAATTTCTATTAATATTCATTTAATCAGCGTTTTATTTTATTTTTACGAGAAAACGCCTTGATTTTTGGGTACAAAGGTAAAAAAAAAAATGAAAATTGAAAAATCAGCGATCGCAGATTCAACTCACAAATGCAACTTTTTTGATTAACTACCGTTTAAAAAATTAAAGAACCTGTATTTTGATGTGTCAAAGTTAAGCAATTTTCCCGGTCTTCGATGGTTATTGAGCGATGGACGCCGCACAACAATGATAGATGGAAGTCAGTTCCGTATCCAACTTCAAGAGTTTTCAGGCCAACCGCCTGAAATGTCGTTACCGGGATGAAAACAGGAAAATACAACTCTGCTACACACTTAACGGGAGTGAGCTAGCGCTGCCGTATAACGTGGCCGCTCTGCCGGTAAACAACCAAACGCCCGATAAAAGCTCTGATTCCATATATGGGATTTGAAATGATTCTGTGAGCAATTTTCACGCTAATTGATACTCAATATGCAATATAATGTCTAACAGTTTATCCGTGTCAATTGCTGCAACCGGACCTGATATTGGCGCTGTCGGAGCCAAGTCTCCTGAAGCAACGACTTTAATCGTATGATCCTTAATGATTCCAGTATTAAATAAATTGCTGCAATCTTTAGAATACAGATTACCTAAGCCAAAATCTTTTATAAAACCGGATTGTTCTGTTCCATTGATAACTATTTTAACGCTGGTTACCGTTTGACCATCCGGAGTGACTAAGATTAATTTGGCTTTAGATACTTTGAGTTCCTTTCCATTCAGGAACAACGGAAAATGCTTGTTCTGTATCTTTAGGAGAACATCTGTGTTTACAGGCTGCTCGGTCAGTCTGTGAAAATCAGTTGAAAACTCCTGTCTAAGACTAATGGTGCGTGACATTGGATTATTTTTAAGAATATTTGTCAAAGTTCCCTCAATCTCATCATTCTGTTCTTCAACCTTATTCCGGAACAATTCATCATATTCGGCAGTGTAGCTTATGTGAATGATGATGTCATTAATGGTTTGATAATCAAATTGTCTGAATGTTTTTGGAAGGTCTAATTTCCACGAACTGACAGCGCCGGCTCCCTCAAAAGGCATGTACCTGTCATCTCTGAAGTTAAGATGGAACACACCGGCGTCATTTTGAGCAGTACTGGTAGCAATAACAGTACTTCTGGACTTGGGAACGTCTTTCAACCCGGCATTTCCCAACTTGGCATCCATTCTGATTTGGCTTGACATTAACGACAAGGTTGCTCCAACATTAGTATAAGGTCCTGTTACACAAGGTATAGTCAATCTTACCGACTGTATTTTTCTGCGATACTGACCCGGATAGAATAAGTCAAAGAAGGCCTCCGGAATAATAAACTGGCAATTACCGGTTTGTTTCAAAGTCAGTAGTGCAGCAGGGTTGATTTGTGTGAGCGAAAATGCCTGGTCAATTTCATTTTTGCGATAATTGGTTTCCAGATACCTGCGCTCCATGGTTTGAAGCGCCATCAACAATTGCTCTCCTGCCAACAAACCGGCTTTGCCGGAATCAAAATAATTACCGCCGATAAAGAAGGTGTTATCATCCCGCTCATAGCGATAGGCTTGCTCAGCCAGACGGGCAATTGCCAATGCATTGTTATACGCGTCTTTATACATTCTCTGCATGGTAGAAGATAACCAAGTGTATAAGCCCAGGCTGGAGAATTTTTCACCGTAATAATCCATCACATCCTGATTATGTGCTATATTTTTTTGGTGAATCTTTTGGGCTTCTATCAAAATATCTTTTCTTATCTCTGCAGCTATCAGGTTTTTCTCGGTTTGTTTCTTTTCATACTCCAATAGTTTTTTCTGATGTTCCCAGCCTTCCGACCTGCGTTCGAAGCCGGCTTCGAGACCGGCGGATGCTCCAATGTTTTCTAAAATAGTTGCTAAACTTCCTGTTGCGTTAAAAAACTTGCCCCCGCTTTCTCCAAGTTCTACACCTCCGTATTTCATGGCGAAAGGAGAACCTAATTGAGGTAAAAGATTCAGTGTTCCTGCCAAAAAACCTAAAGTGGCTTCTATTTCCCTAATCTTAGTGACATAATTTCTTGAATCAGATTGTAATTGCTCATTATCATTCAATCTTTGAGCAATCAACCCTTCATAATACCCAATCTGATAATTCAAAGACTCTAATCGATCATTCAATGTTTTTATACTCTCTTCTGCATTTTTGATTTCCAATTCCCGGCTCTTGGATGACATTTCCAAAATGTTTTGTTGCTGAGTCATTCGGATCAGAGAAAGTTCTTCTCCATCTCTTTTTTCTATTGCACTAAGCAAGGATGCACCGAAACTTTGCACCACTGAAGTAAATGCTTTTGCCCTTTCCAGGATATAGGCAAAGCGGTAAGGTGGAAGATTGCCGGATGTGGCATTGAGTACATCATCCAATGAAAGTCCGGCTGCTTTTGCACGTACCAACAGTCTCGGATCAATTTCAGGAGCAAAGAGCGCCAACTGTCTTCTCTGACCCATAATATTCATGCAATTTCTGATCTTGTAAAGCCTGTCGTCCACACGATCGTAGTAATCCAATAAGTCCTTGTTGCCGGGCACGCAGAAAACAGGAGATACCTGACGAATAATACTGGATCCGAATGATGAAATCCCGAGTTTATCAGCCACATAAATGGAGGGCTGTTTCCACTCCAATGTTTGGTTTACTCCTATGGAAAATGCTCCGGTGAAGGCATCGTTAACCTGTTTAGCAGTTACCTGATGAAACAAATCCGTATGCAATCTCTCAAATTCCATATATTCTTTCACCGGAACATCATAAGTCATTTTTTCCAGGGCTTTGAATGTGGTACCTGAATAATTTGACAAGGCCTTTTTAACAGATGTGTCGACTTCTATTTTTCCATATACTTTTGGTATTCCATTTCCCGGTATTGTTAAGTTGAAGTCAAAAAATCTGTAAAAATCATCATGTGTTTTTACTATGGTGTAGGTTTCCAGTTCAGCTAAGAATTCTGAGCCTTTGTGGGGTAAAGGTGGAATAGTTTGATAATTTATGGGTGATACCTTACCTTTTCCACAATCACCAATCTGTGCAGGGCGAACTCCTAAAATTTCTTTGGCGATTACATACAGGAGCGTGGCTTCGTTTACCGACTCCGTAGTGTCCTGCGTAAATAACTGATCACCCCAGTCCAATAAATTGTCAATATATTTCATGACAATACATTTCTGGTAAGCGCTCATACGAAGGCGGGCTATGGCATGCGGATTAAACGGATCCTTTTTGTATGCCTCAATCGCTGTTTTGTCATTAAGTTGATCACTAAAAGCTTGCACATCAATATCCCTGAATTCCAAATACTGCCAGTTGCGGTCTAACTCCTTTTTACGTTTTTGATCGTCAGTAGCGTCTTGAGGGAAAGAAATCACTTCATTGGCGCCCGGATTAAATATATAGTGATACCATTTTTGTGCATCCGCATATTTACCCTGACTATTGAGATGGTTAGCCAGCAGGAATGGAATATGGAAGAATATTTCCCTATAGTATGTTCCATAAGCTCCTTTCCAGTCAATTTTATTATTAATGACATTCACCTTGGCCCCAGTTGGCAGGTCTATAGGAACATCCGACTCCTCAAGTACCTCTTGTGTTGCAATACTTAATGTAGTATCCACCCCGCTGGTAAATAAGGTTCTGGTCAGCGTTTCGCTAAGGGTGGTACCGATTCGTTTTAAGATAAACCCGTCTCCTTCAACCGGACTTCCTTGTAATAATAACAAATCACCATTTACATCGATAATAGCATCACTAAATGCTCCATTGATAACTTGTACAAGACTGTCATTTTTTAGTATAGCAATTTTGTTTTCATAAATACCATCAAATGCATTTGATAAAGTATACGCACGCCAATGACGTTTTAGTAATTCATCATCTTTTGTGGCATTTACGATTAGAGAGCTATATGCATAATTATCAAAAAAAATTATTTTAGAAGATGAACTATAAAGAGAATTATTTAATTTTGCTATGAGTTTTGGTACTTGTCTAATCTTACATAAATTTTCTTTAAAAAAGGAAGCTATAGAACGATCTCCTACATTTTGAATGTTAAGTTTATAAAAATCAACAGCAGCTCGCATTTGGTAGCCTGCACCGGCCAAAGTCAGCCTGCCTGAATCTATATAAGGATACACCTGGTCCCATAAAAAGCCCTGAAGGGTGTATTCATCAATAGGTTCGTTATGAACTTTCAAATCATAGCTGGGAGTTTTCAGTGCATTGACTTTATCTGTGATTTTATCCCAACTTTCATCCCAAACATAGAATGGAAAAGATCGTAAGATGTTTGCCAATTTATCTTGCAGTTCCTTCTTTTCATAATCCTCAGCCAGCGGATCCTGAATCACGCCATTTCCTTCAAAAGGATAGCAATCTTTCAAATTGAGTATCTGCGGAGGCGTCCAGGTTCCATCCAATTTCAGGGTGGTAAACTCAATGGACATCTTATGGCTGTAACCTGTGAAAACAGAGCGATTGTTATCAAATACGCTGTTGGCCAAAGTTGTTATCCGGGTCCAAAAAACATGTAACCTTCCATTGTAAATAATGGGCGCTACTTTCCTTACCGGAATCTGAACGTTGATTTTTTGCCAGGGCTTCCAAACAACACCTCTGTCATCTCTTTTTTCCGAGTAATAAAAATTTTCTACTTTCCTATAGTAATAAACAGGCGGTTCGTCTACCGTGACTCCAAACAAATGCAATACATCCGTTTCCGTTTTTTCATCTTTTTCGTGATAGGAACCTGCAATTTTCAAATGGGCTACTTCATCAAAACCTCTCATGTATTTGGCATAAGCGTCCAATACATTGTCAGCGTTAATTTCTTTTTGCAACAATTCAGATTCAAGTTCTTTGAAGAGTGGTGTTTTGTCATCTCTGAGATCAGGTTCAATGTAGTTTTCGGGGTAAAGAAATACTTTTCGATTGGCTTCCCAGAAGCGGTAGTTCTTACGCCACTCCCACTCATCTGCAGGTATATCATCCGGTTGAACATACATTCTTCCGGCTGTGCCCGGTTCCTGAGCATCCTGTTCCAGGTTAAGTAATATACGTTGAATATATAACTGCAAACTCATGGTTGCTGCCACTATCGGTGATGTTCTGGCACATCCTTCCAGTTCGGTATCAATCAGAAAATAATGATACAAGTCGTCATTACTCACAAACTGCGGAAATCCGGAATGGATGAGATAGGTTGTGAGAGCGGCTCTTTTTTTGCTTCTAAGCGAATCCTGGTATTGCTCTAATTTTTCCTTGCACTCATCTTCTTCCTTATACTTACTGCGGAAAGCTGCCAGTATTTCCCGGGTGGCTTCATTCAATGAATCATAATCGGTGGATACAATTTTTGTCAAGACGCTTCCATCAATGCCAATGTATTGGCACACTGCTGAAACATCTTTGTAAAAATTCAATGCGGTGATTGCATGGGAAAAACTTCCTGCCAGCGTATGAATGCCGATCACCAAATCCTTATTTACCTCAAGCAGCTTTGCTAATATAACCTGATCGGCATTCTGATATTGATAAGCAGCAGAATATGATTTGAATACGGTGTTTAAATCAATAATATTACTACTTCCATCTTCCTCAATTTTTATAAACGAAGCATATGAATGAATATCACGAATATTCTGAAGGGTCAGCGAATTAATATCTGTTATACCAAACAATGGAAGATTATCTGCAATAAATGCGATGGCTTCTTCCGAATAATGTTTGCCTTTAAATAAAACGCTCAACGGAAGCAAGCTATCAATTAGCCCCTTTAATTCGGTGATGTTAGACAGCGGACGTCGATTGGAAAAATGAGCATACCCAGTCTTGGAAAGAACTTTGGAAAGATCGGTACTGTTTTGCAATTCTAGCGTTAAAGCATCATTATCCAAATCATATCCAATAGCTTCAATGAGCTTAAGAACAGCATTTTCAGACAGTTTTAATTGACCTGACAGATAAAAAGGAATCAGATATTGAGCATGATACGAAATAAGTATATTTCTCAAATCCGCTTCAGCTACATTCACGCCTGCTGGAACGGTAATTGCATTTGCAGGATTGAATTCTTTTTTCAACCAAAAATTTGAACCATCAGGAGCAAATTCAATAATAGCGCTATTGGCCTCAATAATTTCTTTTGATTGCTCCTCGGTAATATCATCAAGATATGAAAAAACCGTATCGGCAAATAGTAACTGTTTCCCGTCAG
>Ga0082212_10000562_pt1 | contig 53184 bp, 40 predicted proteins | sample TergutNt197P3_FD_71548 | JGI IMG/M metagenome (GOLD analysis project Ga0082212, IMG submission 71548) | Neocapritermes taracua P3 segment gut microbial communities from Petit-Saut dam, French Guiana - Nt197 P3 | ecosystem: Host-associated > Arthropoda: Insects > Digestive system > Gut ...
CCATTTCGTGGAGCCCAGGCCGTAGGACGATTCCTTCAGAATGGCCGGCACCTGGAGGAAGGCGTCGCGGGTGATGCTGGTGATGAAAGGCATGATCATGACCGCCAGGATCAGGGCGGCGGTAAACAGGTTGGTGCCGCCGGCGTACCTGGTCTGGAAGAAAAGGCCCAAAAGGGGCAGGCGCCCCAGGCTGGCCCCGACCAGGGGCTGGAACCAGGTCTCCAGAAAGGGGGCGAAAACGAAGAGGCCCCACATGCCGTAAATGATGCTGGGAATGGCGGCCAGGAGCTCAATGGCCAGGCCGATGCCCCCCCGGAGCTTGTAAGGGCATAGCTCGGTGAGGAAAATGGCCGTGCCCAGGGAGATGGGGACGGCCGCGGCCAGGGCGATCAGAGTGCTGACCAGGGTCCCGGTCAGGGGCCGGAGAGCCCCGTAAACCTCATTGGCATAATTCCAATCGGCCGTGCCTATGAATTTCAAAAATCCGAAATGCCGGAATGACAACAGTGATTCCGACCACAGGGTCACGAACATGCCGGCGATGACCAGGATCAGGCTGACCGAGGCGGCAAAGGTGACGGCTTTGAACAGGCGGTTTAACAAAATGGTCACACCCTTTTTGAGGCCATGATATTATGTCCCTGTTAAAATCCGGTCATATTTTTGTCAAATTTTTGCAAACCCGGCCCGGGGCTTGACCGGACCGGGTTTATGAGCTAAAATTAACAAAGCCGTTCTGAATTGCCAAATCATAAATGCTGATCCGGCGGCCGCGGAGGTCCTGTATGAGCCTTTATTATAAGGAGTTTGGATGCCTGAACGCAAGGTAAAAGCCGAAGGCCGCCCTGGTGCCGGCTTGGCCCGGGCTGTTTTGGCCCTGGCCGCCACCCTGGCCCTGACCGCCTGTCTGCCCACCGCGACCCGCAATTCCTCCCTGACCCCTTATCAAGTTCATCCCGCCCCGGCGGACCTCATACTGGCCGAGACCCCCGAAGCCCGGCCAGCGCCTTCCGGCCCGGCCGCACCGGCCGAAGCCGCGCCAGCCGAAGCCGCACCGGCCCAGGCCGCTCTTCAGGGCTACGAACCCGCCCTTCCGCCCCAATCTTTCACTTTCACCAGCGGCCTGATCAACCAGGATCTTATCCTGGCCGAACTCTATCCCGGCCGCCTGGCTACGGCCCAGGCCGGGAGCCGCCTCCTGGCGGCCCATGGCCTGACCCCGGCCTTGGAAGCCGAGCCGGACCTCTTTGAAGCCGAACGGCTTCCGGTACTGGAAGCCTCGCCGGTCCTGACCGCAGTCGCCTTTGATGTCGTTGACCCGGCCCCCAGCGCCGGCGAACTGACCGGCGACCGCCAAGACAAGACCAAGAAGGCCGAGGGAGAACGCACCAAAAAACTTTTGACCGCGGCCTACGAGCAGACCGGCCGGCACTACAAACTCGGCGGCTTAAGCCCCGTGGCCGGTTTCGACGCCGCCGGCTATACCCGCTGGGTTTTCGCCCGCGAAGGACTGACCCTGCCCCAAACCCCGGCCGGCCTGGCCGCGGCCGGGGTGGCGGTGACCAAGGAAGACCTGCGCCCCGGCGATGTGCTCATCTACCGAAACCCGACCGACCAAGTCAACGGCTGGCATGTGGGCATCTATTCCGGCCAGGGCAACTTCCTCCACGCCTCGCCCAAGGCCGGCGTGGTCACGGAAACCGACGCCTTCGGCCCCCAATACTCCCCCTACTTCCTGAGCGGGCGCCGCTTTTTCGACGACCCGGGAGCCGCCCCCCTGTCGGATAACCAGAAAATGGCCGCCACCAGCACAGCGGTCAAGCTGGCCCTGGCCGAACTCGGGCCGGACGACAAGCCCGTCAGATCAGCCCCGCCCAAGGCTGCCAAAAAAGCCGCCAAATCCAAGGGCCAAAAAGCCGCCAAGAAGTGAAAAAACCCGGTCGCTCCCAACACCGGGAGCCGCACCCCGGCCGCCGGGGCCTGATCAGGCCGCGCCCGCCCCTGAGGCGAAAACCGCCGGAACCGGCCCGGCCGGAACCACCGGCCGGGCCCCTGAAAATATCCCCCCTGGCCGGCCGCTCTTTGAGCCGCATCGGCGTTCCCGAACCAGGCCCCTTCACCCCGGATGAATTTCAAACCACGGCGGTGGGCCTGGCGGCCGCGGAAGACGTCATCGTCTCCGCCCCCACCGGCAGCGGCAAAACCTGGATCGCCGAACAGGCCATCGCCCAAAAACTGGCCGGCGGCGGCCGGGCCTGGTACGCTTCGCCCCTCAAAGCCCTCTCCAACGCCAAATTCCTGGAATTCAGCCGCCTCTTCGGCGAGACCCGGGTGGGGCTTCTGACCGGCGATCACAAGGTCAACCCCGAGGCCGAACTCATCATCGGCACCACCGAGATCCTCCGCAACCAGCTCTATGACGCCATGACCGGCGGCCGCGACCTCGCAGTTGACCTGGTGGTGCTGGACGAGGCCCACTACCTCGGCGACCGGGAACGGGGCGTGGTCTGGGAAGAGGTGCTGATCTACCTGCCGGCCCGGGTGCGCCTCCTGCTCCTTTCGGCCACGGTGGCCAACGCCGAGGAACTGGCCGCCTGGCTGGGCCGCAACCGGGGCCGACCGGCCCGGGTGGTGACGGGCGGGGAACGCCCCGTTCCCCTGGCCGGGCTGACCCTGTGGCCCTCGGGTGAAATGACCACCCTGGCCGAGGCGGCCCGGCGGGCCGACCGCCGCCGTCACCCTACCCCTTTCAGCCCGCCAACTCCCAACTCCAAGATCATGCGGGTCCTCAGGGAGGCGGACTTGCTCCCGGCCATCTTCTTTTTGAAATCCCGGCTGGATTGCGATGCGGCCGCCGGCCGGGGCGGCCCTCCACCCCGGGAGACCCCGGCCCGCTTCAAGGCCAGGAATCGGCTGGTGGATGAGTTTTTGGACAAATATCCCTTCCTGGCCGACCACCCCCACCTGGGAGCCGTCCGACAGGGAGCGGTGGCCGCCCATCACGCCGGCCACCTGCCTCACTATAAAATGCTGGTGGAGGAACTGATGAGCCGGGGCTGCCTGGACGCCATCTTTGCCACCAGCACCGTCTCGGCCGGGGTCAACTTCCCGGCCCGCACCGTGGTCATCCGCCAGAGCGACCGCTTCGACGGCCAGGGCTTCAGTGATTTTTCAGCCACGGAATTCACCCAGATGACCGGACGGGCCGGCCGCCGGGGCCGGGACCATATCGGCTTCGTCCTGGCCGTGCCCGGCCCTCATTTGAACCTGGGCCTTTTGGCCGGCCTCATGAACGCGCCGCCCGACCCGGTGCGCAGCGCCCTGGGGGTCAATTTTTCCATGGCCCTGAACCTTCTGGCCGCCTACCGGCCGTCGGAGATCAAAAAACTCCTGGCCGCCTCCTTCGCCGCCTATCAGTCCGCCGCCGAGCAGGACTTGTACCGATCTTTCCAAAAACACCTGGGCTTTCTGGAGAGCGAGGGGCTGGTGGATGCCGAGCGCCGCCTGACCCGGGACGGCCAGTGGGCTACGGAACTGCGCCTGGACCACCCCCTGATTTTTTACGCCGGGGTCAAGGCCGAAGCCTGGCCCCTGGCGCCGCCCTTCCTGGCCGCGGCCGTGGCCGGGCTGGTGGGAGACAAGGAATCCAACCAGCCTCCGCCCCGGGCGCGCCCCCCCCGCCGGCTCATCGAAGCTTTGACCCGCCTCCTTTTGGCCGTGGGCCCGCTCATGGACCGCCTGGAGTCGGCCGGCTTCGCCATTCCCACCCTCAATCTCAGGCCGGCCTGGGCCGTGTTCAACTGGGCCGCCGGGGGCGATTTCGATTCTGCCGTGGCCACCCTGGGCCTGGGTCCGGGAGACCTGGCCATGCTGGCCCTCCGCACCGCCGACCACCTGCGCCAACTGGCCGGCCTCACCGGCCACCCCGAGTTGGCCGCGGCCGCCCGGGAAGCCCGGTTCAGAGTTTTACGCGAACCGGTCAGCACCCCCCTATAAATCGAATGAGGTGAAAGTAAAAATGCCGGAAATAATCAAGACCATACCGGAAATGCGGGCGCGGACGGCCGCCTGGAAAAAAGAGGGGCTGTCCCTGGGCCTGGTGCCCACCATGGGTTTTCTCCACGCCGGGCACCAGAGCCTCATTGACCGGGCCAGGGCCGAGAATGACCGGGTGGTGGTGAGCATATTCGTCAACCCCATCCAATTCGGACCAAGTGAGGACCTGACCAACTACCCCCGGGACCTGGAACGCGACCAGGAGGTCTGCCGGGCGGCCGAGGCCATCTTCCTCCCCTCGGCCTCGGATATGTATCCGCCCGAAGCCCGCGCCTGGGTGACTATGACCGGGCTGACCGAAACCCTCTGCGGGGCCAGCCGGCCCGGCCATTTCCAGGGCGTCCTGACCGTGGTGACCAAGCTGTTCAACATCGTCCAGCCGGACCGGGCCTATTTCGGCCGCAAGGACGCCCAACAACTGGCCGCCATCGACCGCCTGGCGCGGGATCTGGATATGCCGGTGGCCGTGGTGCCCTGCCCTCTGGTGCGGGACCCGGACGGGCTGGCCCTAAGTTCCCGCAACATCTATCTGAGCCCGGAAGAACGCCAGGCCGCCCTGGTCCTGTCCCGCAGCCTGGCCGCCGGACGGCGGAGCCTGGCGGCCGGGGAGACCCGGGCCGAAAAAATCAAGGCCGAGATCAGGGCCATGATAGAAGAGGAACCCCTGGTCAAACTGGACTACCTGGAAATAGTCGATGCGGCGACCCTGGAGCCGGCCTCCGAGCTGGACCGGCCTATCCTGGCCGCCCTGGCCGCCGTTGTCGGCCGGGCCCGCCTCATCGATAATTTTACCTGGCCCGACCCGGATGCGGAAATCCATATATGACCACCCCAAAATACCGATTCGAGACGCTTCAGGTCCACGCCGGACAGGAAAAGCCGGACCCGGCCACGGACGCCCGGGCCGTGCCCATCTACCAGACCTCGTCTTACGTGTTCCCCAGCGCGAAAGCCGCGGCCGGCCGTTTCGCCCTGACCGAGGCCGGCAATGTCTATACCCGGATGATGAATCCCACCTGGGACGTGTTTGAGCGGCGCCTGGCCGCCCTGGAAAAAGGCCTGGCCGCCCTCGCGGTCTCGTCCGGAGCGGCGGCCACCACCTACGCAATCCAGAACATCACCCGCGCCGGCGACCATATCGTTTCGGACCACCAGGTCTATGGCGGCACCTACAATCTTTTTGCCAACACGTTCAAAGACTTGGGCGTGGAGACCACTTTTGTCGATGGCAGCCAGGCGTCCAATTTTGAAAAAGCCATACAGCCCAACACCAAGGCGGTCTTCTTTGAAACCCTGGGCAACCCCAATGCCAGCATTGTGGATATCGAGGCCGTAGCCAACATCGCCCACGGCCACGGCCTGCCCCTCATCGTGGACAACACCTTTGCCACCCCCTATCTCCTGACCCCCATCGATCACGGCGCGGACATAGTGGTGCATTCGGCGACCAAATTCATCGGCGGGCACGGCACTTCCATCGGCGGCGCGATCGTGGACGGCGGCGGGTTCGATTGGGCGCAAAACGATAAATTCCCCGGGATGTCAAAGCCCAACCCCAGCTATCACGGCGCGGTCTTTACCGAGGTGGCCGGGAACCTGGCTTACCTCACCAAGGCCCGGACCACACTTCTGCGCGACACCGGTTCCGCCCTCTCGCCCTTCAACGCTTTTCTTTTTCTGCAGGGGCTGGAAACCCTTTCCCTACGCGTGGAACGGCACATCCACAACGCGCTCAAAGTGGTCGAATTTCTCAAAAACCATCCCCAGGTGGCCAGGGTCAATCATCCCGCCCTGGCTGAACACCGCGACCACGAACTCTACGGCCGTTATTTCCCCAAGGGGGGCGGGTCCATTTTCACCTTCGAGATCAAGGGCGATGCGGAAACGGCCAAGCGGTTCACCGAGAAGCTCGAACTCTTCTCCCTCTTGGCGAACGTCGCGGACGTCAAGTCCCTGGTGATCCACCCGGCCTCCACCACCCATTCCCAGATGAGCGAAGAGGAACTCTTTGAGGGCGGGATCAGGCCCAACACCATCCGGATTTCCATCGGCACCGAGCATATTGACGACATAATTGAGGACCTGGCCCGGGGCTTTGAGGCGGTCAGAGCTTAAAAAAATTGGGGTCCAGGGGCCAATGGCCCCTGGGGGCTCTACGGTCCCAGCCAGTTGAGGCCGACCCTGGCCCGGACTTGGCCCATGGTGGTCTCGGCCACGGCCTGGGCCCTGGCCGCGCCGGTCTTGAGAATGTCGTGGAGGGTGGCCGGGTCCTTCAGGAGGTCGGCCCTTTTTTCCCGGTGGGGGGCGAAGTGGTTCCAGATGCGGTCGATGAGTTCCTTTTTCACTTCGGAGTATTTCAGGCCGGGTTTGAGGTAGCGTTCGCGCAGCTCTTCCTGTTCTTCGGCTGAGGCGAAGAGGCGGTAGAGGGCGAAGAGGTTGCAGTTGTCCGGGTCTTTGATATCCGAGACGGCCCGGGTATCGGTGACGATGGCCATGACCCGGCTTTTCAGTTCCTCGCGGGAAACGAATATGTTTATGGCGTTTTCATAGCTCTTGCTCATCTTCCGCCCGTCCAGGCCGGGAATAGTGGCCAGTTGGTCGTCGATCAAGGGTTCGGGGAGGACGAAGGTTTCGCCGTAGAGGTGGTTGAAGCTGCCGGCGATGTCGCGGGCCACTTCCACATGTTGTTTCTGGTCGCGGCCCACGGGCACCAAATGGGCCTGGTAGAGCAGGATGTCGGCGGCCATGAGGACCGGGTAGGCGAAGAGCCCGTGGTTGGGGGTCAAACCCTGGGCCACCTTGTCCTTGTAGGCGTGGCAGCGTTCCAGGAGCCCCATGGAGGTGACGTTGGTCAGGATCCAGGTCAGCTCGGTGTGCTCCCGGACATCGCCCTGGACCCAGAAGACGGCCTTCTCCGGGTCCAGGCCCAGGGCCAGGAAATCAGCGGCCGCGCTGCGGGTGTTTTCAGCCAGGGTCCGGGCGTCGAAGACCGTGGTCAGGGCGTGGAGATTGACGATGAAACAGAACAGGTCGCTCTTTTCCTGCCACTCGATCATGGGCTTCATCATGCCGAAGTAATTGCCGATGTGGAGCTGGCCGGAGGGCTGGATGCCGGACAGCACCCTGGGTTTGGGGGTCATTGGTTTATACTCCTGGTTTTTTGATTTACCTTTTTCACTCGATATTAAACTCCCGGCCGGTCCAGGCCTGGTGGCCCGGAACTTTGACCCCCGGGGCCACCCGGCAGTTGTCCAGGTGGCAGTAGGGGCCGATCTCCGCCCCTTCGCCCACGACGGTGCGGCCGGTGAGGATGACCCCGGGCCACAGGCGAACGTCGCGTCCCAGGCGCACCGAGGCCTCGATGATAGTGGAGGGCGGGTCCAGAAAGGTGACCCCGGCCCTGAGCCAGGCCTCGTTGATGCGGTCCCGCATAATGGCCTGGGCTTCGGCCAGTTCCCGGCGGTCATTTATGCCCATCACCTCGAAACTGTTGGCCGCGGGGATCTCCACCGCCGCGGCTTTTAAACCCCGTTGGCGGAAATCGGCGGCCACATCGGTGAGGTAGTATTCCTTCTGGTCATTGTCGGCCGTGAGCCCGTCCAGGGACTCAAAGAGGGGGCCGGCCTGGGCCGCGTAGAGGCCGGAATTTATTTCCTGGATCCAGCGTTCGTTCTCGTCGGCGTCCCGGTATTCGACGATGCGGGCCAGCCAGCCGGCCTCGTCGCGGATGACGCGGCCGTAGGCCCCGGGGTCGGCCAGGCTCACGGTGAGCACTGACAGGTGGGCGCCCAGGGCCTGGTGGGCCCTTAGAAAACCCTCCAGGGTGTTGGGGGAGATGAGGGGCACATCCCCGGCCATGATCAGGACGGGCCCCTGGAAATCTTTCATGACCTCCCGGGCCTGGGCCACGGCGTGGCCGGTGCCGAGCTGCTCCGCCTGCCGGACGAAGATCGGCACCGGGGCTGTAAAGCCGTCCGGCCTGGGGGAGGCCAGGAATTCGACGGCCCGGGTCTCCACGGCTTCGGCCTCGAAACCAGTCACCAGCACCAGCCGGGCCGGGGCCAGGTAGAGAGCGGCGTTCAGCACATGTTCCAGGATGGGTCGGCCCATCAACTGGTGCAGCACCTTGGGGATCTCCGATTTCATCCTGGTGCTGCGTCCGGCCGCCAGCACCAGCACCGCCGGGTTTTCCGCCATTATGGTTTCTCCTGTCAGGGCAAAAAGCCCAAGTCGGCCGGCCTTACCGGCATGAGGGCCAGGGGGGTGGAGCCGCCCGCCTCCGGCCCCAGGTCATAGGTGGCCAGTTCGTGATGGCCGCGGCTGGTCAGAAAGTCCACCAGGCCCTGGGCGTCTTCGCCGCTGGAGGCGGCCTTGATGGCCATTTTCAGACTGTCAAAGGCCAAGGTGGAGATCCAGGTCGGGTGGGCCTTATAGGCATCGATGAACTGCTGGGTGAAATCACGCACCGCCGGGTTGCTCTGGTCGGCCAGATTTGCGGCCGGGAGGCAGAGCCGGAGATTCAGCTTGAGGCTGTTGAAGGCCGCGCCGACATCCCGGAAACCCAAAGCGGTCACCCCCCACAGGGGTATTTTATCATAGCCGCGCTCCGCCAGATAAGGGGCCAGATCCAGGGCTTCGGCCCGGTCCAGGGCCAGGATGGTCAGGTCCGGCCTGTTCTTCCCGAATCCGGCCAGGCCTTCCGGCTCCAGGGCCTGATCAATGCTTACGGTGACCACCTGGGCTTTGGGGTCCAGGGGCTTGATATTGGCGCCCTTGGTGTTTTGAGCAATGGTCCGGGCGGCCCCAGCCTCATCTTGGCCGCCGCTGACGGCCGAAAGGGGCCGGTTCGGGTGGGCCAGGGTTTCGGTCAAGGTTTCGACCAGGGCGGCCTGGGCGGGCTCCGCGCCGGTTATCAAGAGCAGACGAGCGGGCCGACGGGGCAGTTTCAGGATCTCCAGGGCCAGGTGGCGGCCCTGTTCCCGGGCCGTGGGCATCAGGCGGAAAAACAGGCCCGGACCCCGGCCGGCGGCCTCCTCGTTGGTGAGGTAGGGCAGGAGTACGGGCTTGCGCAGATAGAGATAGCGCGGAGCATCGGCGGCGAAGCGGCTTTCGGTGAAATAGCCCAGCACCAGGGCCACGTTGCCCAGGTCGATTTCTTCCAGGGCCCCCGGCCGGTTTTCATCCAGGACTTCCAGGCGGAAGCCGCCGCCCCAGGTTTGGAGGGCCAGTTCGGCCCCCTGGCGGGCTCTCAGGCCCAGGTCGGCCAGGGGGCCGCTCTGGGGCGCGGCCAGAAGAAAGGCGGTGGGGGCGGCCGTTTCCTGGGCCCGGGCCGGGGCCGACAGCCAGAGGGCGGCCAGGGCCAGTATTGGCAGTATTTTCATCGTCATTTTCCATCCTCCCGGCGTCCGGTGCGGGCCCGCAAAAGGAGGCGCACCGGGGCCAGGTCCAGGCCGAAGGCCTCTTTGAGGCGGTTGACCAGGAAGCGGCGGTAGGAGAAATGCACCGCCTCCGGGCGGTTGGTGAAGACCACGAAGGTCGGCGGCCGGGTCGCGGCCTGGGTGGCATAGTAGAATTTGAGCCGGCCGCGTCCGGAATATGGCGGCGTGTGTTCGGCCACGGCCGTTTCCACCACCCGGTTGACCTCGGCCGTGGGAGCCCGGAAACGGTATTGGGCCATGAGGCGGTCAATGAGTTCAAAGAGGCGGTCGAGCCGAAGGCCGGTCCGGGCCGAGCCCGTGACCACGGGGGCCTTGGCCAGGAAGCCCAGCTTGAGGTCCAGGGACCGGTTCAGTTCCTTCAAGGTTTCGGCCTTGTCCTTGACCGCGTCCCACTTGTTGGCCAGGATGACCACCGGCCGCCCCTTTTCGTGGGCGTAACCGGCGATGTGGGCGTCCTGGTCGGCCAGGCCGGCCAGGGCGTCCACCACCAGGAGGGCCGCATCGGCCTGGTCCAGGCTTTTCAAGGCCCGGAGAACGGAGAGCTTTTCCAGTTTTTCATCCACCCGGCCCCGCCGCCGGACCCCGGCCGTGTCGATGAAGACATAATCCCGGCCGCCGGCCGTCACGGGCACGGCCACCGCGTCGCGGGTGGTGCCCGGGCGGCTGTCCACCACCAGGCGGTTTTGGCCTGTCAGGTGGTTGATGAGGGAGGACTTGCCGGCATTGGGGCGGCCGATGACGGCCACCCGGGGCGGAGCCTCCCCTTCCGCATCGCCCGCGTCTGTTGGTTCGGCCATGAATCCGGCCAGGGCGGCCTTGAAATCGTTCAAGCCGTAGCCGTGGGCCGCGCTCACCGGCCACAGTCCATCCAGGCCCAGTTCATGGAAATCGTTCAAGGCTTCTTCTTTTTCCGGGCTGTCTATTTTGTTGACCGCCACCAAGTGGGGGCGGCCGGAGCGGCGGATGAGCCGGGCCAGTTCCCCGTCGTGGGGGGTGGGGCCGCTTTGGCCGTCCACCACCAGGACGGTCAGGTCGGATCCCTCCAGGGCGGCCAAGGCCTGGGCCTTGATCTGGCCGATCAGGGGGTCCAGGCCGGTGGGGTCGAAGCCTCCGGTGTCGATGACGGTTCCCCGGCGGCCCTCGAAACTCAATTCGCCGTAGTGACGGTCGCGGGTGACCCCGGGCCGGTCATCCACCAGGGCCTGGGGCCGGCCCACCAGGCGGTTGAAGAGGGTGGACTTGCCCACATTGGGCCTCCCCACCAGGGCGATGAGGGCGCCCATTCAGCGGGTCTCCAGGGCGGCCGCGGCCGCTTCCAGCACTTCTCCCAGGCCGCTGAAACGCCGGAGAGGCGGCCGGCTGAAGCGGCGCCGGAGCCGGTCGGTCATCGGCTTCATGGCCCGGGTGAAACCGGGCTTCCCGGCCAGGGTCAGTTTGCCGAAAGCCCCCAGGGCCTGCATCAGGCGGGCCGCGCCCAGCCATAGGAGTTCCCGGCGGAAGGCCCGGCCGCGGCCCTTTTGCCCGGCTTCTTTCAGATACAGGTCCGTGAGGCTGTCCAGGCTCTCCGGGGGCAGATCCTCGAAAGGGTGGTCCTCCAATAAGCTGGCCAGGTCATAGGCGGCGGGGCCCAGGCGGGCGCCCTGCCAGTCCAGGATAAAGACTTCCTCTTCCCGGACCATGAGGTTGCGGACCTGGAAATCACGGTGCATCAGGCTGGGCTTTCCCTGTTCCGGCACGGCCGCCCGGGCGAATTCCTTGGCTTCGGCCCAGGCCGGGCGGGGTATTTTCAGCCCCAGGTAATCGGCGGCAAAGGATTTCAGGAAATAACCGACTTCCTGGCGGGCGACCAGGGCGGCATTGTAGGTGCGGGTCTGGAAGGCCCAGGCCGGATTGAAATCCCTGAGACCTTCGCGGTGGAAGCGGGCCAGGTTGGTCACGGCCCGCGGCAGGCGGCCTAAGCGGTCGGGCCGGTAGTCCAGGCGTCCATCCCCCAGGTCGTCCAGGAGGAAAAACCCCCGCTCCAGGTCGTGGGCCCGGAGGCGGGGCAGGGGCAGACCCTTGAACCACAAGTGGCGGCCGATCCTGAGCCAGGCCAGGTTTTCGCGGTGGTCAGGGCCGTGGAGGGCCAAAAGGCCGCGCTCCGGCAATCGGAAATAGCGGCGGAGGCCGCCGTCGGCGGCCAGGGGGACCAGCCCGGGGATGGCTCCGAGGAGGCCTTTGAGCCAGGCGGCCAGGCCCGCGGGCTGGCCCGGGTTTTCAATCTTCCGGCAGGGCACAGAAAAAACCGCCGTTCACGCTGGTCTCGGCCGGCACCGGCCCGGCGATGACCGCGCCCACGGCCGAGGCCCCCTTGGCCAGGGAAGCGCCGGGCCAGATCACGCAGTTTTCCGCCTTGGCCTCTTTTTCAATGACGGCCTCGGCCCCCACCACGTTCCAGCCGGACAGGGCGCCTGAAACTTGGGCCGTGGAGTGGATGATGGTCCGGCCCGCGGCCAGGTCCCGGTTGAGGCGCCAATAGTTATCCAACTCGCCCATGTCGCACCAGATGGCCGGGTCGTAGGTCCAGCCAAAGAGGTCTTGACTTCCGGGCTGGAGTTTCAGAAAGACTTCAATTATGTCGCTTTCGCCTTCCGGTATAAGGTCGAAGATGGCCGGGGAGAGGGCCATGGCCCCGCTGTAGGTCTGGCGGCCCGTCTCCCCGGGGACCGGTTCGGGGGCGCGGAAGGAGAGGATGCGTCCGTCCCGGCCCAGGGAGACATTGGCTTTTTGTTGTCCGGCCAAAAGACCTAAGGTGGCCAGGCGGCCGGGGTTGGCCAGGTGCTTCAAAGCCAGCTTGACCAGATCGAAGTCGGTGAAGATGTCGGCGTTGACCACCAGGAATTCGTTCTTGCCCAACAGGGCCTCGGCCCGCTTGAGCCCGCCGCCGGTGCCCAGGATCTCCTCCTCCGGGGAGGGCAGTATCTCCAGGATACCTTTGAAACTCTCGGCCAGGATCCGGATATGATCCAGCATCTGGTGAGCCTGGTGGTGGACATTGATGACCGCCCGCTTGACCCCGGCCGAGACCAGGGCTTCGGCCCACCATTCCAGCATGGTCTTGTTCAGCACCTGGAACATGGGCTTGGGGCGCAGCCGGGTCAGGGGCAGGAGGCGGCGGCCGTAACCGGCGCCGAGCAGCATGGCGGTCTTGATCATGATCGTCCCCCTCAGCCGTCGCTGTATCCGAATTCCAGAAGGGTCGAGCGTTTCTTGCTCCAGTCGCGGGTGGCCCGGACAAAGAGCTGGAGATAGACCCTGGCCCCCAGGAAGCGCTCCAATTCCAGCCGGGCGGCCCGGCCGATGCTTTTCAGCCGGGCCCCGCCGGCGCCGATGATGATGCCCTTCTGGCTGTCCCGCTCCACGTGAATGGTGGCCGACAGGCGCACCAGATCCCTTTCGGCCTTGAATTCATCCAGGGTCACGGCCGTGGCGTAGGGTACTTCGCGGCTGGTGAGCCGAAAGACCGCCTCGCGGATCATTTCCGCGGCGATGACCCGCTCGGGCTGGTCGGTGAGGGCGTCTTCGGGATAGAAGGGCGGGTTTTCAGGCAAAAGTTTGATTATCTCCGTCTCCAGGGAGGCCAGGCCGTCGCCGGTCTTGGCCGAAACCGGGACCAGGGCGGCGGGGCGGACGGCGGCCTCTATTTCGGCCAGGACCGGGAGCAAAGCGGTCTTGTCGGCCAAGGCGTCGATTTTATTGACCGCGGCCAGGATCTTTCCCTGAGTCCGCACCGCTTCCAGGGCCAGCTGGTGCTCAGGGCCGCGCTTAAGGCCGTCCACCACCCAGAGGGCCAGGTCGCTGTCATTTAAGGCGGACATGGCCCGGCTCATCATCTCCTGGTTCAGGGGGAGGCGGCCCGGTTCGTGGAGGCCGGGGGTGTCCCAGAAAATCAACTGGGCCTCCGGCCTAGTCAGGACGCCCAGGATGCGGTGCCGGGTGGTCTGGGGCTTGGCCGTGACTATGGCCACCTTTTCACCCAGAAGGCGGTTAAGAAGGGTCGATTTGCCCGCGTTGGGCGCGCCCACGATGGCCACGAAACCGGCCCGGTGCCCCCCGCCTTTCCCGTCCGTCATTGTTCGGCTTCCCTTTTGAGCCTGTCCAGGGCCGCCCGGGCCGCGGCCTGTTCAGCTTCTTTTTTGGTGCCGGCCTCGGCGTTGGCCAGGCGTTCGCCCTTGAGGCTGATGGCCATGATAAAGCGGCGGGCGTGGGGGGGGCCCTGGGTGTCCAGAAGTTCATACTCCGGGGAGCCCAAGCTGCGCCTTTGGGTTTCTTCCTGAAGGCGGGTCTTGTAATCCGGCAGTATGTCGGCCCAGGTTTCGGGCCGGTCCAGGTAGGGCCGCCACAGTTCCCGGGCCTCGGATTTGGCCTGGTCCAGCCCGGCGTCGAGGTAAACGGCCCCCAGGATGGCCTCCACGGCATCGGCCAGCACCGAGGCCTTGTCCCGGCCCCCGCCCTGGATCTCGCCCGGCCCCAGGATCAGGGCCGAGCCCAGGTCCAGGCTCCTGGCCACCTCAGCCAGCCGGACCTCGCAGACCAGGCCGGCCCGGATGCGCGACATCTCCCCCTCGGTCAGCCGGGGCTCGTGGCGGAACAGAAAATCGCTGATGACCAGGTCCAGCACCGCGTCGCCCAGGAACTCCAGGCGCTGATTGTCGGTTTCTCCAGCGGCGCCGGGACCGGCCCCGGCCGAGCGGTGGGTCAGGGCCGCGGTCAGGAGGCCCGGTTCATGGAAGCGATGTTTGAGGCCGGTCAGGTTCAAAAGAAATTCCCCCTCAAGAGGCGGGTTTTAAGATAGCCGGTCAGGCCGTCGAAGCCGCCGTTGCTCATGACCACGATGACATCGCCGGCCCGGGCCTCGTCGGCCAGGGCTTCCCCCAGGCCCGGGCCGTCGTCGAAGAGCCGGGCGCCGAGATCGGAAGCCAGGCGGTCAGGATCCAGGCGGTCCTCGGCCGGAGCCTTGTGGGGGTCCGGGGGCCGGCGCAGGAAGACCTGGTCGGCCAGGGCCAGGGAGGCGGCGTAGTCTTTTTGAAAAACGGCCCGGCGGCTGGTGTTACTGCGGGGCTCAAAGGCGGCCAGGAGGCGCCGGCCAGGGTAAGCCGCCTTCAGGGCGGTCAGGGTGGCGGCCACGGCCGTGGGATGATGGGCGAAATCATCGACCAGGGTCACGCCCCCGAAGTCGCCCAGCACTTCCTGCCGCCGCCGGACCCCCTGGAAATCGGCCAGGGCCCGGGCCAAGATCCGGCTGTCGCCGCCGGCGCCCAGGAAAGCCGCCGCCGCCGCCGCCGCGTTCAAGGCATTATACACCCCGGGCCGGGTCAAGGACAAGCGGGCGGAAAAGCCCTTCGGGCCGGAAAGTTCAAACTCCGAGCCGGGGGGCAGGAATTTTAGGTCGGAGACCCGCCAGTCATTGTCCGGGTCCAGGCCGTAAAATTCAGCTCGGCGACCGGCGGCCACCCGCCGGACCAGGGGGCTGTCGCCCCAGGCGATGAGGCGGCCTTCGGCCGGGATCAGTTCGACCAGGCTCTCAAAGGCCTTGATCATCGCGTCCAGGTCGGGATAGATGTCGGCGTGGTCGAACTCCACCGAGGTGAGGATGACCGTATGGGGCCGGTAGTGGAGGAACTTGGGCCGCTTGTCGAAGAAGGCGCTGTCGTACTCGTCGCCTTCGATGATGAACCAGTCGCCCCGGGGCAGCCGCCAGGGGCGGGGGAAGTCGGCCGCGACCCCGCCGATGAGAAAGCCGGGATCCAGGCCCCCGGTTTCGAAGATTTTGGCGGCCAGGGCCGTGGTGGTGGTCTTGCCGTGGCAGCCGGCCACCACCAGGTTGCGGGTGCGGTCCAGGCAGAGCCGGTCCAGGGCCTGGGGCAGGGAGAGATAGGGCAGTCCCAGTTCCTTCAGGCGGGCCAGGACCGGGAAGGCCCGGGTGACCACGTTGCCCACCACGACCAGATCGCTGTCCGGGGGCAGGGTTTCCGGGCCGTAGCCGGAGAAGAGGGTCAGACCCAGGCCGGCCAGGACTTCGCTCGTGGGCGGGTAGAGGGGGCCGTCCGAGCCGGTGACCAGGCAGCCGGCCTCGGTCAAAAGGCCGGCCAGGGCGGTCATGGCCACCCCGCCGATGCCCAGGAGATGGATTTTACATGGCGGCGTGAATCCCGCCAGGTTCAGCCCGGGGTCCAGGTCGGTCAAGAGGGGGCCTCCTTCAGTGGGTCCAGAATTCCGGCTGGAACAGAATCAGGAGGGCGAAGAATTCCAGGCGGCCCAGGAGCATCTCCAGGATGAGGATGGCCTTGCCTGTCGCCGGCAGCGGGGCGAAGCCCAGGCCCAGGTCCAGACCCACGTTGCCCAGGGCCGAGGCCGAGGCGGCCAGGGCCGAGAGGATGTCCAGGTCCAGGGCGGTCAGGGCCAGGGCGGAAGCGGCCAGGATCATCAGGTAGAGAGCCCAGAAGGACCAGACCGCGGTCATGAGCCGCTCGGGGACGGGTTGGCCGCCCAGCCGGAGGCCGATGACCGCCCGGGGGTGGATGTGCTGGACCAGGTCCCGGCGGAGCCCTTTGAAAAGGAGGATCCAGCGCAGGCATTTGACGCCCCCGCTGGTGGAGCCGGTGCAGCCGCCCAGGAAGAACAGGGCGAACATGAGGCCATGGGTGAAGCCGGGCCACTTAAGCCAGTCGGCGCTGGCAAAGCCGGTGGTGCTGGTCACCGCGACCACTTGGAAAAAGGCCTGGCGCAGGGCTTCCCAGAGGCTGGGGTAGTGCCCGGCAACCAGGAGCGAGACGGTGATCAAAAGGGCGCTTAAGACGATGATAAAGGTATAGATCCTGGCCTCGGCGTCCTTGAACAGGCCGCGCCAGTCTCCCTGGCTGACCCGGTAGTAAAGGGCGAAGTTAAGGCTGCCGAGGAACATGAAGACGGTGAAGAGCACTTCCAGGCCGGGGTGGGCGTAGTGGCCGATGGACAGGTCGCGCGTGGTGAAGCCGCCGGTGGCGATGGTGCTGAAACCGTTGCAGAGGGCTTCGAACCAGGGCAGGCCCAGGGCCCGGGCCAGAAGCACCAGGATGACGGTGAAGCCCAGGTAGATGAACCAGAGGACCTTGGCGGTCTGGGCTATGCGGGGCCGGAACCTCGCCTGTCCAAAGGAGCTTTCATTGCGGAAAAGGTGGAGGCCGCTAATGCCCAGAAAAGGCAGCACGGCCAGCATCAGCACGACAACGCCCATCCCCCCCAGCCAGTGGGTCAGGGCCCGCCACAAAAGAAGGCCGGGCGGCAGCCGGTCCAGCCCGTTCAAGATGGTGGCCCCGGTGGTGGTGAATCCGGAGACGGATTCAAAGAGGGCGTCCACGAAGCCGGGCAAAAGGCCGCTTAAGAGGTAGGGCAGGGAGCCGGCCAGGACGATCAGGGGCCAGGCCAGGCCCACCACGGCCAGGCCGTCGCGGCCCCTTATTTCCGAGGCCTGACCCCGCTGGCGGCGGCCCAGGAAAATGAGGAGGCCGGCGGCCCCGGCCGCGGCCAGGGCTGAAAAACCGAAGGCCGGCCAGGTGCCGTCGTTCAGAAAAAGGGCCGGCCCGGTCATCAGGCCCATGATCAAGGCCAGGAAGGCCAGGATCTGGCCGCAGACATAGGCGATGAGGCGCGGGTTTATGGCCAGGCTGGAGTGGGGCATGTCTATCTGGCGCCCAGGAGTTTTTCCACGGCGCTGATGGCTTCGGGCCTGACCACCACGGCCAGGATGTCGCCGGCTTCGACCACCGTGCCGCCCCGGGGAATGATGACCTCATCGCCCCGGGACAGGGCCGTGGCCAGGGCGCCTTCGGGGAACTTGACGTCCATGAGCTTTTTCCCGGCCAGAACGCTCCGGCCCGGCACCTGGAATTCGATTATTTCCGCGTCCTCGCTGATCAGGGCGGCCACGGAGATGACCCGGCCCCGGCGCAGGTATTTCAGCACGGCCCTGGCCGCGGCCACCCGGGTCGAGACCATGGCCCCCAGCCCGATGGCGGCCACCAGGGGGGCGTAGGAGGAGCGGTTGACCCGGGTGATGGTCTGGCCGGCCCCCAGGCGCTTGGCCACCAGGCAGGAGATGAGATTTTTCTCGTCGTCCGTGGAGACGGCGATGAAGGCGTCGGTTTCGCCGACATTTTCATCCAGAAGGAGTTCCTGGTCGGTGCCGTCGCCCCAGATGATCATGGCGCGGGGGAGGCGCTGGCTCAGATATTCGCAGCGGCGCTGGTCCGCCTCTATGAGGGTCACTTTGAAGTCCCGGGGATCGGCGGTCAGGCGGTTGGCCAGGTGGTAGCCCACTTCCCCGCCGCCGACTATGGTCACCCGCCGCACCGGGTCCTTGGGCAGGCCGAAGAAGGCCCGCACCTTGTCGGCGTCTTCGGCGGCGGCGGCGGCGTAGATGAGGTCGCCGGCCTTAAGGACCGTGTCACCCCGGGGAACAAGGAGCCGGTGGTGGCGGTTGATGGCGGCCAAAAGGACGTTCGGCCGGTCTTCGGCGTGGATCTTGGCCAAAGGCCTGTTCAGGAGGGGATGGCCGCGGGGCAGTTTCAGGCCCGCCAAATGGAGGCGCCCTCTGGCCACTTCGATGACGTCCGTGATCCCGGGAAACTGGATGAAGTCCATGATGGTCTCCACCGCCTCCAGGCTGGGGTTGATGAGGAAATTAATGCCCAATTCGCTCCGGAAACGCTTTTCGTCGAAGAAGTCAAAGAAGGCCGAGGAGCGGATGCGGGCCAGGCGCTTGGTTTCGGGCGGGGCCAGGAGCTGGGCCAGGCGGCAGGCCAGGATGTTGGTCGCGTCGCTGCCGGTGACGGCCACCAGGAGGTCGGCCGCGGTCAGGCCGGCCGCGGTCAGGATCTCCGGGTCGGCGCCCTGGCCCTGGATGACCTGGATGTCCATGGCCTCGGCGGCCTGGTCCAGGCGGGCCTGGTCCTGGTCCACGAGGGTCACTTCGACCTTTTCCCGGGCCAGCCGGCCCGCGATATGCCAGCCGACTTCCCCGGCGCCCAGGACCACGACCTTCTTCATGGGGCTTGTCAGGAGACCCGGCTGCCCGGGGCGATGGGGGCGGCGGGGGTGAGAAGGGCCAGTTCCTCGCCGCCGGGCGCCTTAAGGGAGGCGGCCAGGACCATGCCCTGGGAGGTGAGGCCCATGAGTTTGGCCGGGGCCAGGTTGGCCGCCACTATCACCAGGCGGCCGACCATTTCCTCGGGCCGGAAGTGTTTGGCCATACCGGCGACTATGGTGCGTTCCTCCGTTCCCAGGCTGACCCGGAGTTTCAGGAGCTTGTTGCTCTTGGGCACGGCCTCGGCCGCCAGCACCTCGGCCACGCGCAGATCCAGGCGCCTGAATTCATCTATGGTTATGGTCTCCGCCAGCAGGGGTTCCGCTTGCGGCGGCTCCACCAGCGGCGGTTTTTCGGCCTTTTCGGCTTTGGCGGCCATAGGCCCGCCGCCCAGTTCCACCCGGGGGAAGAAGGCCGGCCCGGCCGCGGCCGGCCGGCCGGGGACCAGATCCCGGCGCAGGCCGTCCAGGTCCAGGTCCATCCGGCCGGGATCCAGGCCCAGGCGCTTCCAGATATCCTCGCCGGTGCGGGGCATGACCGGCCAGACCAGGGCTCCGGCCAGGGCCAGACCCTCCACCAGGCACCTTAAGACCGCGGCCAGGCGCCCTTTCTTTTCAGGGTCCTTGGCCAGGGCCCAGGGGGCCTCGGTGTCGATGAACTTGTTCAAAAAGCCGATGAGTTCCCAGGCCGAAGCCAGGGCCTTGTGGACGGCCAGGTTTTGAAAGTGGGCCCGGTATTCTTCCGTCAGGCGGCCGGCCAGGTCCCGCCCCGGGGTCTCTCCCTGGTCCGCGGGCAGGACGCCCCCGCCGAAGCGGGCCAGCATGGCCAGGGAGCGCTGCCAGAGATTGCCCAGGTCGTTGGCCAGGTCGGAGTTGTAGCGGCTGACCAGGGCGTCCTCCACGAATTCGCTGTCCAGGCCGAAGGACATGTCCCGGGCCAGGAAATAGCGGAAGGCCTCGACCCCGTAAACCTCGGACAGGCCCAGAGCGTCCACGGCGTTGCCGACGGATTTGCCCATCTTGGCCTGGCCCAGTTGCCAGTAGCCGTGGACGTTGAGGTGCTGAAAGAGAGGCAGGCCCGCGCTTTTGAGCATGGTGGGCCAGAAAACGGCGTGGGGTTTGAGGATGTCCTTGGCTATGAAGTGCTGGGCGTGGGGCCACCAGCGGCCGAAGGGTTCCTCTTCCGGCCAGCCGATGACGCTGATGTAACTGATGAGGGCGTCGAACCAGACATAGGTGACGAACTTGTCGTCAAAGGGCAGGTCGATGCCCCAGTCCAGGCGGCTTTTGGGCCGGCTGATGCACAAATCTTCCAGGGGTTCCCGCAAAAGCCCCAGGACTTCGTTGCGGTAGCGTTCGGGCCGGACGAAGTCGGGGTTCTTTTTGAGGTGGTCGATGAGCCAGTCCTGGTAAGCGCTCATGCGGAAGAAGTAGTTCTCCTCCTCCACGTATTTGAGCGGGGTGCGGTGGTCCGGACAGAGGCCTTCGACCAGTTCTTTTTCGGTGTAGAAGCGTTCGCAGCCCACGCAGTAGTGGCCGCCGTAGCTGCCGAAGTAGATGTCGCCCTTCCGGTTGACCCGCTCCAAAAAGGCGGTCACGGCCTTTTGGTGCCTGTCTTCGGTGGTGCGGATGAAACCGCCCGGTTCCGCGTGGAGCCGGGGCCAGGCCTCCCGGAAGAGGCCGCTGATATGGTCGGCGTATTTAAGGGGGCTCTGGCCGTTCTGGGCTGCGGCCTGGGCTATCTTGTCGCCATGCTCGTCGGTGCCGGTGATGAAGAGGGCCTCCCGGCCCGCCAACCGGTGGAAACGGGCGAAGGCGTCGGTGATTATGGTGGTGTAGGCGTGTCCCAGGTGAGGACGGGCGTTGACGTAATATATGGGCGTGGTGGCGTAGAAACGCATGTCTGGTCCTTGGTTCAGTGGATTTTATTTTTGAGGTGCCTGGCCAGGGTGGAAAAAAGTTCCTGGACATTTATGGGCTTGTTGATGTGGTCGTTCATGCCGGCCCTGAGGCTCAATTCGCGGTCGCCGCTCATGGCGTGGGCGGTCATGGCCACGATGGGCAGTTCCTTGAAGGGCTCCATTTTCCTGATCGCCCTGGTGGCCTCGAAGCCGTCCATCTCCGGCATCTGAATGTCCATCAGCACCAGGTCGTAGGTTTTTTCCTTGACCATGTGCACGGCCTCCAGGCCGTGGTTGGCTATGTCCACCTCCAGTCCGGCGTTCTTGAGGATGCGGCTGGCCACCAGTTGGTTGACCTCGTTGTCCTCGACCAGGAGGATCCTGGCCCCGAGGTATTTCTTGATCATGGACATTTCATGGGCTTTTTTGAGCTTGGAGTCCTTGTCGGACAGGGTCCGGCCGAAGATGTCCACCAGCATGTTGAGCATGGTGGAGGGGGACAGGGGCTTGGTCATGACATTGCGGATGCCGTTTCTGCGGGCCAGGGTCAGGACGTCGTCGCGATTGTAGGCCGTGGTCATGATTATGATGGGCAGACCTTCGGCGGGAACGATCTCGTGGATATTTTCAACGGTCTGTATGCCGTCCATCCCCGGCATCTTCCAGTCGATGAGCAGGAGATCGAATTTGCGGTTATTCCGGTGCCACTCCTTAATCTGTTCCAGGGCCGCGGCGCCGCTGCCGGCGGTCAGAACAGTGAAGCCCATGGTCTTGAGAAAATCGTTCATTATTTCCAGGGCCACCAGGTTGTCGTCCACCACCAGGGCGGTGAGGCCCCGGAAGTCCCTGCTTTTGGTCAGATAGCGCTGGGTTACGGCGTGGATGCCGAAGTTGGCGGTGAAGGAGAAGATGCTGCCGACGCCATGCGAGCTCTCCACCCAGATGCTGCCCTCCATCATCTCCACCAGGCGCTTGCAGATGACCAGGCCCAGGCCCGAGCCGCCGAAGCGGCGGTAGGTGGAGGCTTCGGCCTGGGTGAAGGCCTGGAACAGGTTTTGGGTCTGCACGGGGGTCAGGCCGATGCCGGTGTCCTGGATTTCGAATTTCAGGGTGACCTTCTCCGGCGTCTCCCTGACCGTGGAAACCCTGAGGGTCACCTGGCCCTCGGAAGTGAACTTGACTGCGTTGTGGGAAAGGTTCGAAAGAACCTGGGTCAGGCGGACCTGGTCGCCCACCAGGCCCACGGGCGTATCCGGCGGCACCTGGAGAATGTATTCCAGGCCCTTTTCGCTGGCCCGGTTGGAGATGAGGTCCGCCACGGTCTGGAGCACGTCATGGAGATTGAAATCCTCATGCTCCATTTCGAGCTTGCCGGCCTCGATTTTGGAAAAATCCAGGATATCATTGATGATGCGCAGGAGGCTATTGGCAGCGCCTTCGGTCTTCTGGAGATATTCCCGCTGGGTGTCGGTCAATTCGGTCTGGAGGGTCAGGTGGAGCAAACCCATGATGGCGTTCATGGGGGTGCGTATTTCGTGGCTCATGTTGGCCAGAAAGGCGCTCTTGGCCCGGTTGCTGTCTTCGGCCTTGTCCCGGGCCTTTTTCAGGTCCTCGGCCTGACGAACCAGCTTGTCTATCCGGCTGAGGAGGGACTGGCGTTCTTGCTCCCGCTCGGCGGGGCTTTCGGACCTTTGAGCCTGGTCATCGGGCCGGGGTTGACCCGGAGCGCTGTCTTCCGTCCGATTCCGACTCATCAGCCGCGCACCTGCCTGAAAGGGAATGGCCGCTCGCCATAGCCTGAAATTCGGGGCCGGGGACTTGGGGGTTCCGGCGGCTACTGGACAACGCCCAAAAACAGCCTCGGGCCGAGGTTGGAAACTTGTTTTAAGACCTCAAGGCTTGAATTTTTATATTATATCTCAATAAATCAGGCTTGTAAATGGCCGCCGGCCCGCGGGGGAGAGTTGGTCATAACTATTTTAGTTTTTTATTGTTATAAGCCCTCACAGCGTCTATGGCTTCCTCAAAATCGCTGTGCAGCAGATGCCCGGCAATAGTATCCAAAAATTCCCGGGCCGGCCCCGGCCATTTTTTCAGCCTGAGTTCGTCCAGAGTATCTTTGGCGGCTTTTCTGTCATACAGCGCACAAGCCGCTTGTATGGCGGCTAGCTTTTCACCCAAGTGCGCCTCGTCCCCTTCCTGGTCTTCGCCGCCCGCGTCCCGGTCATATAGCGGCGCCATTTTATCGATCATCGCCCGCAGCGCATTCAGAAATTCCGGGGTTTCATCGGATAGTAAGGCGGTATTCTTTTCCCGTCCCGCCTTTTCAAGCCTGAGGGCGAAGCCGGAGAGCGCCGTTTCGCCGACATTCGCGAGAGCGCTTTTCATCGCGTGGACATAGGTGATATACGTCCGCAGGTCATCAGGCCTACCGCAGTTATGTGTGATTATCGCGTCCAGGGCCTCAACGGCCTTTTCAGCATCCCGGATGAAAGCCTGCCGCATGTCTTTGGACAGATGCGGACTACTCCCGGTGAAATGCTTCTTATGGCCGCCCTTTTGCCGTCGTGCGGCTTCAACCACATCGGGCGGGTATTTGTCACGTATCAGCCTGTTAAGCAAGGCGTTAAGCTGGCGTAAATCTATCGGCTTGGGAAAAAAACCGTCAAAACCGTTCTCCAGATATATCTCCGCCTGCCCTACCAAGGCGTGCGCCGTCAGGGCGATGATGGGATGCTTATACCCAAGACCACGTATGATTTTGACAGTTTCCATACCGTCCATTTGAGGCATGAAATGGTCCATAAATATAACGTCGTAGGAAGCGCCGTTCTGGATCTTGTCAACCGCTTCAACTCCGCTTGAAGCGGTGTCTATCAAAAAGCCGTAAGGGGCCATGAGCCCCCTGGCGACATACAAGTTGGTTTCCATATCGTCCACAACCAAAACCTTGCCGTAGGGCATATACTCGCGTAAAAATTGCGGCGGTTTTTTCATTTGCGAGGCTCTGCCAAAACGGGACAACTGCAGATTTTCCGCCGATTTCCGGCCTAACACCTCGTTACCCGCCATTATCTGCGGCAGGTGGACGGTAAACACCGAACCTTTGTTCAGCACGCTCTCCGCAAAAATCTCGCCGTTCATCATCTGGACGAGGTTCTTCGTAATATTCAGGCCCAGGCCTGTTCCCTCCGTCGCACGGTTGACTTCGGTTTTAAAGCGGGTATATTCGGTGTACAGTTTGGCCAACTGTTCCTGAGTCATGCCCTGGCCTGTGTCACTCACCCGGAAAACAAGCAATACAGCCTGTTTTCTTTCATCGATTCCCGGTTGGGCGGTAATAGACAGTAAAACTTCGCCCTTATGTGTATATTTAAACGCATTGGACAATAGGTTGTTCAGGATCTGTTTAATACGCTGCTCATCGCCGATCAGTTTCAATGGGATATTCTCATCCACCTCCAATTTAAAATCTATCAGCCTGCCGGCATACTGCGCCATGATCAACTGGGCGATATCGTTGATCAGACTTGCGACATCGTATTTTGCGGCCACCAATTCCAGCTTGCCGGCCTCTATTTTGGACAGGTCAAGCAAGTCGTTGATGATAGCCAGCAGTAAATAACCCGAATGGTAAATTTTTTCCAACGCTTCCCGCGCATCCTGCGGCAATTCTTCATTCTGCAATTGAATCTCGGTAATACCCAAAATCGCATTCAGAGGCGTGCGTATTTCGTGACTTACCCTGGCCAGAAAATCCGATTTGGCGCGGCTGGCGGCTTCCGCCTCTAAATGCCGCTTGGTCATTTGTTCCAATCTTGTGATATCCTGCACGATCTTGATAAAACCTATTGTTTCATCATTGAAATCCGTCAAGATTTCAGCATCGACCTGGTAAGACGTACCTCCATGTTTAAAATATGTTTTTTTCAAACCCTTCTTCACACGAACTATGGTGCAATCATCGGTGTTACAGATGTTAGTGCACCAAGCGCTGCAAGGCTTGCCCTTGATCTCATTTCGGTTTATTCCCCACAAATTTTCAATGGTCTTATTGATAAATGTCCAGTTCATATCCGCATCGGTGACGGAAATAAGGAATGGTATGGTATCAAGAATCGACTCGTACCAGTGAGCCATGTTCCTGGATTTCTCATTTTCGTCATTTATCTTGTCGAGCAGCGCCTGGTGTTCCCTCAGATCCCGGGTATATCCCGCGATAGCATAAGCATCCTCATAATTGACCCGGACAAGCGTGACCTCGCACGGTACCAGTTCGCCGGCTATCAAATGCAGCCATTCAGTGTGGGTGTAACCCTCGTCGAAGGTCTGTTTGAAAAGCCCGACCGCTTTCTCTTTTGATTTCCGCCCGTCCGGTTGATATTCCGGAAAAGATTCATAAAACCTGTCAAAAAATTCTTGTTTGTCGGATATGCCGAACAGTTTTTCCGCTTCTTTATTGCAGTCGAGAAGATTGTATTTCCTGTCTATTAAAATGCAACTGAGCGGTATGGCGTCAAGCATGATCCGTGTGCGGTCATCCGCTTCGCGGGACTGTTTCGATACCTCCGCTTTCATTACCGTACACCTCCGGTTTCTTATTTCACCGTCTTGAATTTATCGCGCACTGAAAAAAAAACTTCAGCGATTTCGGGGTCGTAATTGCTGCCCGCGTCGGCCATGATGATGTTCACCGCTTTCTCGTGAGGAAACGCCTTTTTGTAAGACCGCTCGGAAACAAGCGCATCGTATGAATCGATGATCGCCATTATCCGGCCTTGCAGCGGAATTTGCATTCCCTTAAGCCCACGCGGATAGCCATTACCGTCAAAGCGTTCGTGGTGACTGCCCGCAAATAATTTCGCATTGTGCAAAAATTCCCACTCGCCGGTCAGGGTAATGATTTCATCAATAATACGCTCGCCTTCAGTGGTATGGGTCTTCATTTTCTCGTATTCATCAGCGGTCAGCTTGCCGGGTTTATTCAAAATCAGATCCGTAATGGAGATTTTGCCCAAATCATGCATGCGGGCCGATGAAATTATATTATCCGGGTCCCAGCCACGCATTTCATCGGCATACACCCCGCGTTCTTTCATCTCGTCTATCAGTATTTTGATGTATTTGGACGTTCGCTCGATATGCCCGCCCGTCCACTGGTCGCGGTTTTCGACCATGTCGGCCAAAACAGACACCAGGCTGCTCTGCAGCCGGCGTAATTGCGCCGTTCGTTCCCGGATTATCTTATCAATGTCCAGATGGGTCTTAATGCGGTTCAGCAGCACGGGTGCGGAAAACGGCTTGGTGACAAAATCCACCGCGCCCAATTCGAAGCCATGGACTTCAACCGCGGCGGCGGTCCGGCCCGTCAGGAACATGACCGGGATTTCCGCCCATGATTCGTTGGATTTCAGCCGCTCCAAGGCCTCAAACCCGTTCATCCCGGGCATTTCTATGTCCAGCAAAATCAAATCCGGGGTGATGTTTTCCAAGAGCGCAAACATCTTCGCCGCGGACGACATCGTCATCACACGATAATGATTTTCCAGCGATTCTATCACCATTGACAAATTGGTATCGCTGTCATCTACTGCGAAAATAGTTTTCATTACTCCACCTTATAATCAGGGGAGAAAGCACTATCAGGCTTCAAAGTGGAAGCGGGACCGGAAGGGGGCCTATTTGGCCGGGGGCTGGGAGCGGTCGTAGTGAGGGGCGAAGACATCTTTCAGCCTCTTGGGGCAAGCCATGCTGGTCCTATTGGCGCAGTCGCCGCCGGAGCCGCTGGTCTCGAACCAAAGGCAGAGCGTGGCTTCATCGCACTCCGGCCGGGCCGCCAGATGCGGGGGATTTTCGGGGGAGAGAAAAATAGTGGTAGCCATGACAGACCTCCCCGTCCGTTAAGTCCGGACGGGATTATTAATAGCAATATTCAAGCCAAGTTCACTGCCTGACCGCCGGCACCCGGACTTCGTAGGTCCCGGAAAAGGCGGACTCCCGCAGATGGGGGTTCAAGGTGCGCAACATCTTGTAATCACAGCCCGCGGCCTTGGCCAGGACCGGCCAGCCGCTCCCCGCCGGCACAGTGACTGTTCGCCGGTCCTTGAGGAGGGGCCTGTAAACCTGGTCCGGCGGCGAATTGGTGAAGCCATAGCCCCCGGGGTCTTCCAGGATTATTTTGATGGCCGCTATCCGATAGACGTAACGCTCTGTCTCCCGGGGCAGATCCAGTTGGCTGTAGTCCCGGACACCCTGTTCGGCCATGGCCTTTCTGATCCGGCCTTCCCCGGCGTTGTAGGCGGCCAGGGCCAGGGGCCAGTCGCCGAAGTCGGCGTGGAGCGATTTCAGATAGGCCTTGGCCGGTTCCAGAAGGTCTTCCGGCAAGTACCGCTGGTCGAACCGGCTGTTGACGGTCAGGCCGAAACGGCGGGCCGTGGCCGGCATGAACTGCCACAGGCCCAAGGCCCCGGCCGGAGAAATTATTCCGGGCCGGAGGTCGCTTTCGGCCACGGCCAGATATTTCAGATCCTCCGGCAGGCCCGCCTCTTTCAGCCCGGCCTCAATGAGGGGAAAATATTCCCGAGCCCGGCGTTGCCAAAGAGCCACCTGGGCCGGCTGGTTGACCATGAGTATGAATTCGGTCTCCAGCCGCTCACGGACCGAAGAGAGGCTTAAATCCAGGTTCTGACCGCACAAAAAGACTTTGGACGGCAAGGCATGGTCCGTCTTGGCCAACCGGCCGCTCCAGGTCTCCGGGCGTCCTTCCCCCGGCAGGCCTGTTTCTTTCAAGCCGTTACAGCCCCCCCCCATTCCCAGGACCATAATCAGGCCGGCCAGCCGGGCGTATTCCAATATCGAAGTCATTGATCAGCTTTGAAGTATAGCCAAACCGGCCCTAAATAGCAAGCACTTCCTTAAGGTTCAAGTTCGCCGGTTCCGGTGCGCTGGTTCCGGCCGCGCCGGGCCGCGGCCTGGAAGAGTTCCACCAGGTCCATCTCCCTTTCCAGCAGGCGGTCGGCCAGGGCCAGGAGGTCCGCGCCCCTTTGGCGGTTCTGGTCATAAAGGGAGGGGTAGAGCCGGCTGTCCCAGAGGAAATAGACTTCGGCCAGGGCATCGGTCAGGTAGCGCCGGCTCAGGTTAAGGGCCAGGGCCCGCCAGACCGCGGGCAAAAGCGCCACATCCGCCTCGGTCAGGTCCAGGCCGGTTTCGGCATAACCCTCGACCACGGCCTCGGCCGCGGCCAGTTCCTCCCCGGTTTCAGCGGCCGCGCCGAAGGACCGCAACATCTCTCCCACGTCCGTCAGAAAATGGCCCAGGCCGGCCGTGTCCCAATCCAAGACGGTTCGGATTGTCCCGGTCTCGTCCTGGAGGAAGTTGTCGGCCTTGGGGTCGCCGTGGATGACCACTTCCTGGAGGCGGAAGACGTCCAGGAAACCGGGGTGGAAGGGCAGTTCCAGGGTGGCGGCGGCCATTTTTTCCCAGAGGGGCAGGATGGCCGGCAGACTTGGATGGCCGCGGTAGCGGTAGGGCCAGATCTTCAGCTCTTCGAGGGAGGCCAGGCGTTGGTTGGTGAATTCACCTTCCGGCAGGGGGAGGAGGCTGACCGGGGCCGGGTGGTTGAGGACCTGGTGCAGCTGGCCCAGAGTCCGGGCCGCGCCCGCAGCTCCGGCCTGGTCTTTGGCGGCCGGATGGCCGGAGCGGAAGCCGGTCAGGCGCCAGGCTCCCCCCAAGGCGGGCCGGACAGCCAGCCAACAGCCCGCAAGGTCCGGGAAGATGGGCGGGGCCAGGTTATCGGCGCCGCGCTCGGCCAGGACCTGGACTATCCGTTGCCAGTTGAGGCCCAGGGCCTCGTTGTTCTGAAAAAAGCGGCTCAGGCGCTGCAGGATGAAGCGTTCGCCGCCATTGTCCACTTCAAAGGTCAGGTTGACCCGTCCCCCGGAGAGGGGCCTGGCCCGGGGGGAGGCCAGGCCGAAATTTTCGCGGGCTATTTTTTCAGCTTCACCGGGGTCGGAGCCTGGGGTTTTGGTTTCCATTCAGGTATCAATTATATTCAGCCGGAGTTTATGTCTGGCCATAGCTTGTTGCTTTTCAATTTCAGCCCTGTGGGCCGCCGGGGATTCGGCCGGCCCTCCTCCGTCCAGGGCCAGGCGGCGCAGGATGAAGCGGTTCAGGGCCCCGGGATGGGCCAGTATCCTGGGATCCAGGTTGGCCAAGGGGATCTCGGCCCGGGCCATGTTTTTGTGTCCTCCGGCCGAGCCCAGGGTCTTGAAGGCCGCCTGGGCCAGCCGGCCCATATTCTGCCGGGGGCCCCCGGCCCGGAAGATGACCACCAGTTTCTGGTCGCAGAGGCCGGCGGTCACGGCCCGGCTCACCCCGCTGATTTTCATGAGGAAATCGGCCACTATGACCAGGGTGTCGGGGTGATCGACCTTGTTCAGGAAGGAATAGGCCGTGTTGCGCCGAAAAACCGCGGCGGAGAGGCCGGCCAGAAAGTGTTTGAAGGAAGAGCGGGCCAGGGGGCCTCTTTCAATATCCAGGAGGTATTCGGAGTGGATCATGGGGTGCAGCCAGCGAAAGGCCCGCATGTCCAGGGCCTGGCCCTGGCGGACGAAATTCTGGGTGTCGGTCTTGATGCCGTAGAACATGGCCGTGGCCAGCCTGGGGTTGGGCTTGATTTTGGCGGCCTTCAGATAACCGGCCAAAAGAGAGGTGTTGGCGCCCACCTCGGGCCTTATATCGACATAGGCCGGTAAGGGAGTCCCGGAGGCCAGGGCGGTGGGCGGATGGTGGTCGATGACGGCGTTGAAGGCCAGGTCGCGGGTCAGGGGGGAGTGGGCGGGCTGGGAATCGACCATGACCAGCTTGGAAAAGGCTGACGGCAGGGCCGGGGACCAGGGTTCCAAGGTCAGCTTAAGGAATTCCAGCAGCCGGAGATTGTCGGGCCGTTTCATCTGGTTGAGGGAGGCCACCTCCACATGGGCCACATGCCGCCAGAGGATCCTTTTGACGGCCGCCGCGCTGGCGATGGCGTCCGGGTCGGCGCTGATGACGATGAGAACCCGGTCGTCGCCATGAAAGACTTTCAGTAAGGCGGCCAGGCGGTCGCGGTCGGCGGCTTCCCGGCCGAGGGTGGGGGCCAGGATGTGGTGATTGGCATGGGCATGGGCATGAGCATGTGTATGGATATGCGTATGGATATGGGCCGCTTTGGAGGGGTCTTGGCTCTGGGTCATTTGGGGTTCTCCAGGGTCACGGGGGCCGCCTGGGCCAGGCGTTCCACCAGAGCGACGGCTTCGGCGTCAAGCCGGGCCGGGAGGACGGCCTTGAGCGTCACATAGAGATCGCCCGCCTTTTCCCGGCCGGCGGCCGGGAAGCCCTGCCCCTTAAGGCGCATCCGGGTGCCGTTCTGGGTGCCGGCCGGCACCTTGAGGGTGGCCCGGCCGGTCAGGGTGGGGACGGAGACCGGGCCGCCCAGGAGCATTTCATAGAGGCTGACCGGCAGTTCCACCCCCAGGTCGCGGCCCTGGCGGGTGAAGACGGGGTCGGGCCTGACCGTCACCTCTACCAGGATATCTCCTGGCGGGCCGCCGTTCGACCCGGGCCCGCCCTGGCCTTTCAGGCGGATCTTCTGGCCGCTGCCCAGCCCGGCCGGGACTTTGACCTTGAGGTTCTGGGGCCGGCTGACCCGGCCCTGGCCGCGGCAGGCCGCGCAGGGCCGCACCCCGCCGCCGGCGGAGACCAGGCCCTGGCCGTGACAGGTTGGGCAGGGCTGGGACTGGTTCAGGTCCAGGGCGGCCTCGGCTCCCAAGGCCGCCTCCCTGAGGCTGATGGTCAGGGCGCAGTGGAGGTCCTCGCCCCGGCCGGGCCCGCCGAAGGGGAAACCGCCCCGCCGCCGGCCCGGCCGGGGGCCGCCGAACATATCGCCGAAAATCTCCTCAAAGCTGAAGCCGGCCCCGCTGAAGTCGGGCCGCTGATAGCCGGCCCCGCCAAAGCCCCGCTCATAGAAGGCCTTGCGCCCCAGGCTGTCATATTCCCGTTTCTTTTCCTCATCGGATAAGATGTCATAGGCCTCGGAAATTTCCTTGAATTTCTCTTCGGCCGCCGCATCGCCGGGGTTCAGGTCCGGGTGGTATTGGCGGGCCAGGCGGCGATAGGCCGCCTTGACGGCCGCCTCGTCGGCCTTTTTATCCACGCCCAGGGTTTTGTAAGGGTCCAGGCTCATATTTCAGGCGGCGCAATAGTCGGCTCGGGGGCCGGGGCTTCGGCGGCCTTGGTTTTTCGCGGCCGCTTGATTTTTTCCTGGCCCTCGGCCGTCTGACCCTCGGCCTCCTGGGCTTTGGGCCGGCGGGAGCGTTTGGGTTTTTCTGATGGCGCTTCGCCGGCTTCGGGGGGGCTTTCGGCCGGTTTCCGGCGGCCTTTCCCGGCCGGGGCCGGCGGGGTTTCTCCATCCTCGGCCGGTTTCCGGCGGCCTCTGGCGGCCTTCGGTTGCGCAGCCTTGGGCTGATCAGGCGGCGGCGCGGTCCCGGTGGGCTCCGGTTGGTCAGCCTGCGACTGTTCAGCCTGTGGCTGTTCAGCCTGCGGCTGGTCCGGGGCCTTGGGCTTACGGGAGCGGGGGCGGCGTCCGGCAGCAGCCGGTTTGGCAGCGGCCGGTTCAGTTTGAGACTGTTCAGTCTGCGACTGTTCAGCCGAGGCCTGTTCAGCCCGTGGCTGTTCAGCTTGCGGCTGTTCAACTTGTGACTGTTCAGTCGATGACTGTTCAGCCCGTGACTGCTCGGGGGAGGCCTCACGGCCCCGCCGGCCCCGGCGGCGACGGCGACGGCGGCCTTCCTTTCCGCCTTCTTCCCGGCCGCCCTCTTCCGGGGCGGTCTCTTCTTCGGCTTCTTCGGCGGCCCAGCTCAGGCGGCGGCGCTCGTCTTCAGCCGGGTCTCCGGCCAGACGCGGGGCGAGGCCGAAAATGCCCCCGGGACGCTGGCTGCGGGTCGCGGTCCGGCCGTTTCGGCCTCCCCCCCCGTTTCGGCTCCCCCGGCCGTTGCGCCCTTCCCGGCCGGCGGGTTTACGGCCGCCGCGCTCCTTAAGACGCACTTCGCCACCCTCATCGCTATGGAACCACTCGTTGTCGGCCCAGAAGACGGGAATCTTATCGCCCAGGAGGTTTTCAATGGCCTCCAGGTGAAAGACATAGTCTTCGCAGCCGAAGGAGACGGCCTTGCCTTCGCGGCCGGCCCGGGCCGTGCGGCCGATGCGGTGGACGTAGTTTTCCGCGTCCTGGGGCAGGTCGTAATTGTAAATGTGGCTGACGTCCTCGACGTGGATGCCCCGGCTGGCCACGTCGGTGGCCGCCAGGATCTGGAGACGGTTGTCCTTGAAGGCCTCCATGAGCCGGAGGCGCTTGGGCTGGGGCAGGTCGCCGGTGATGCCTTCGGCCTGGAAGCCGTTGGCGGCCAGTTTCTTGGCCAGCCATTCCACCCCGCTTTTGGTGTTGGCGAAGATCATGACCCGGCTGTGGGGCTCGCGGCGCAGAAGGCCCATCAGGAGGGCGAGCTTTTCCTCGCGGCCCACATGGTAGAGTTCCTGCTCGATTTTGAGCTTGGTGGACTTGTCGGGCTCGGCCGTTATGAACTGGGGCGGGTTCATGAACTGGTAGGTCAGTTCCAGGACCCGGGCATCCAGAGTGGCGGAAAAGAGCATGGTCTGGCGCTGGGAGAAGGGAGGGAGCTTGCCGAGGAGATACTTGAGGTCCTTGATGAACCCCATGTCCAAGAGGCGGTCGGCCTCGTCAACAACCGCCACTTCCACGCCCTTGGTCTTGAAGATGCCCTGCTGGAGGTAGTCTATGATGCGGCCGGGGGTGCAGATGACTATTTCCGGGGCGGTGCCTAAGAGTTCGGCCTGTTCCCGGTATTCGATGCCGCCGATGACCAGGGCCTGCCTGAGGCTGGTGGCCCCGGCCAGGATGAGGGCGTCTTCGTGGATCTGGAGGGCCAGTTCCCGGGTGGGGGTGACAATGATGGCCCGGGGCACGTCCGGCTCCAGGGGCTTGTTTTTCAGGAGCCGGTTCATAAGAGGTATGAGGAAGGCGGTGGTCTTGCCGGTTCCGGTCTGGGCCTGGCCGGCGATATCCAGCCCCTTCATGGCCACGGGGATGGCCTGGGCCTGGATGGGCGTGCAGTATTCAAAGCCGGCCTGGTCCACCCCGGCCAGTATTTCCGGGGGCAGGTCGAAGTCAGTGAACTTGGCGGCGGTCAGAAAATTGGGGCGTTCGGCCCTGGGGCCGGCCTCGGGGGCCGGGAAGCCCGCCGGCTCCGCAGCCTGGGGGCTCGGGTGGCCGTCGCCTGGATCTGGGGCCATGAAAACTCCTTAGCCGCCGCGCTGGCTTTTGGCGGCGAACTTGTTGGGCACCTTGTTCTCTTTCAGGAGGGTCAGGGCCTGGGCCAGTTGCGGGTCGAACTTGAGCCTTTCTTCCAAGGGCAGTTCCGACAGGGGCCGGCCGGGTTCGGGCAGGTCCGCCTCTTCGTTCGCGGCCGGTTCCGGGGCCCCGGAGGCCGGCTCCTGATCCTCGAGGGCCGGGGCCCCGCGTTTTTCATTTACTCCGGCCAGGTGGCGGTCCAGGTCCTTTTCTCTCAGGATGCCTTCGCTGGATTGCCGGCCGGGGGTCAAGATGTCCGGGATGATGCCGTCGGCCTGGATGGAGCGGCCGGAGGGGGTGTAGAAGCGGGCCGTGGTCAATCTGAGCCCGGAGCCGTCCTTCATGGGCAGGATGGTCTGGACAGAGCCCTTGCCAAAGCTCTGGGCCCCCACCAGGAGGGCCCGCTGGTGGTCCTGGAGGGCCCCGGCCACGATTTCGCTGGCGCTGGCCGAGCCTTCATTTATGAGCACCACCAGGGGGCAGTCCGCTGGCAGGACCATGGCCGTTTCGGCCACATAGCTGACGTTCTGCTCCTCCAGGCGGCCCCGGGTCTCCACCACCAGTTCCCGCCCCAAAAACAGGCCGCTGACTTTGACCGACTGTTCCAAAAGCCCCCCGGGGTCGTTTCGCAAATCCAGGATCAGGCCCTTGAGATTGGTGAAATCCTTGAGTAAGGCCTGCTTGACCGACTCGTAGGTATCGCCCTGGAAATTGCTTATGCGCAAATAGCCGTAACCGGGCTCCAATATCTGGGCCCGGACGCTACGTATGGGAATGCGGGCGCGGGTCACGGGTATGGTGAGAATGGACTTGGTCTTTTCCCGGGAAATGGTGAAAACCACCTTGGTCCCGTTGGCCCCCCGGATGAGTTTGACCGCCTCGGTCAGGGTCATATCCTTGGTGGTCCGGCCGTCTATTTTGATGATGTGGTCCCCGGCTTGGAGGCCCGCCCGGTAGGCGGGGGTGTCCTCAATGGGCGAAACCACGGTCAGAACGCCTTCGCGCTGGGATATCTCAATGCCCACGCCGAAGAAGCTGCCCTGGGTCTCCTGCTCGAAATCCTTCATCTCTTCGGGGGTCAGGAAGGAGGAGTGGGGGTCCAGGGAACTTAGCATACCCCTGATGGCCCCATAGACCAGTTCATCGCCCTTGGGGCGTTCAACGAACTTGTCGTTGACCTCGGCCATTATCTTGGTGAAGATCTTTAGCTTTTCCCATAGTTCCGCGTCACTGTCGGCCCGGGCCGGGACGGCCGGAAAAATCAGGCCGAGGGTGAGGGCCAGAACTTTTATAATCCGATGGACGGACAGGGCCGTCTTAAGGGCAACAGGCATGGGTAAAACTTTCTCGCCTCCCTCAAGGCCCGGGGGCCGGTTCAGGCGCGGCAGTTGGAGCAGAGGCCCCAGATCTCGAACTTGTGGCCCTGGCTCTTGAATTTTTTCTGCTCGGCGATGGTTTTTTCCAAGGCGGGCAGTTCCGGAGCGCTGAATTCAAATATGCGGCCGCAGGCGGTGCAGCGCAGGTGGCTGTGGTGTTCCCGGCCGTAGGCCCGCTCGTAGTGCATGTGGCCGTTTTCCAAATAGACGGCCGCGAGCAAGCCGGATTCAATGAGCAGGGGAATGGTGCGGTAGATGGAAGCCTTGGAAATGCCGCTCCGGGTTTTGAGATCCAGATAGAGTTCATCCACATCGAAATGGCCCCGGTCCAGAAGCACCGCTTCGGCTATGGTCACCCGCTCCCGGGTGACCCGGTGGCCTTTGGCCTTGAGAAAGTCCCGGAAGGATTCCAGTTCCATTCTCAGGTCGGGGCTGATTTTCTGGAAATTGAACGCGGGTGTCTTGGCCGCCATGCTCCGATCCTGATCCTGCCCTCCTGGCCCTGCCTGGGGCCGGACCGAACCGGCCCGGCTTTAACTTATCATAATAGCATAACCCCCAAGCCCAAGACAAGACCCGGGTCCCCGAGGTGTTTGGAGCATAAGGTATCAATCCGCGATATTAAGATATTCTTTCAGGCCTCGCTGGAGAATCTGGGAAAAGGGAGCCCCGGCCTTTTCAGCCTGATAGTTGAGCCAGGCCGGAATGGAGAGAGTCTTCTTTACGGCCCGCGTCTCGTTCTGGCGGCGATATTCGGCTGTATCGGCCATAACCAGGCTGACCATCCGGCCTGAGCCCTTGGCAAGCTTGGCCACATCCGCCAGAGGAGAAGCGGGTGGGATATCCACATCGTTGTCTTCGGCGTCCGTCAGCCACATGGCTATGGCGTCCTGGGCCATTTCCAGGGCCTCGGGCAGATCGTCGCCGAAGGTGTTGACGCATTTCAGATCGGGCACCCTGACCAGCATCTGCCCGCCCTCGGGAGTCAAAATAACAGGATATGCGTATTTCATTATTAACCCCTTTTGAGCCGCCGGGTCATTTTTTAAGCCCGGCCGCTTCAAGTATGGCTTCCGCCGTGCCTGTCGGCACCTCGCCCTTGTGTCGCGGCACAATGATTTTATATTTCGGGTTTCTTGGGTTCACCGCATAGTCATGTTTTTTGCCGTGCCCTTGTTCCCACCCGGCCGTTTTTAATATTTTCCATAGTTCAGAATATTTCATTTTCCTAACAAAATCTCCTGCGTTAAATTTTAATACGTGTTTATACGTATGTCAAATGTAAAAATTAAAAAACGGGGCGCCCGTTTGAGGCGCCCCGCGTTCGTGTTTTAAGGCCCGGCGCTTTAGCGGCCGCTCAGGAGGGTCAGGGCCAGGTTGTTGAGGCTGTTGGCCTGGGCCACCATACTGGTGGCGGCCTGGACCAGGACGCTGCTCTTGGTCAGATTGACGATCTCCCGGGCCACGTCCGCGTCGGAGATGCGGCTTTCCGCGGCCTGGAGGTTTTCGGCCTGGATCTCCAGGTTGGTGATGGTGTTTTCCAAACGGTTCTGGTAAGCGCCCAGGGTGGCCCGGACCTTGTCCTTCTCCTCTATGGCCAGGTCAATAGCCGCTAAGGCCTTCTGGGCGCTGTCCTGGGTGCGGATCTCGGCCCCGGCCCAAGGGGCGTTAGCCGCGTTCTGCACCTCTGCGAAGTTTTGCCGGGCCAGAAGCCGGCCGTTTGTAAGATTCCAGCCAACGAGGCTGAAGTTGGCCTGATCCAGTGTGGAATTTGCGGCCCCGGTTATATTGGCGATCCAGAGGTCATGGTCCTGGCCGATATCCCGGCCGTTCAGAACCAGATTCCAGACTGTTCCGTTCTGGCTCGCGGTCAAGGTGCCCCATTTTTCCCCACCCAAGCTGAAAGAGGCTCGGGTGTCGTTCTCTTTATCTTCGGCCACCTGAAGGAAGGTGGTTTTTGCCAACTGGGCGTCGACTTCGGTCTGGTTCTCTATTTCCCAGGCTTTTTCGCAGGCCGTAATGTAGTTGCCCTCCGCCCCGCCACTCTTGCAGAAGATATAGGCTGTATCATCATCCAGCATGGCCCAAAAACTTCTGGAAGACGTGTTGATAGCTGAAACCAGCCCGGCAACCGTGCCATCAAATGCCCTTAACCAATTGCCGTCCGCCGTATTGGCCAAAACCGCGCTTGCACTACCCAAATAATAGATTTCATCACCCAGGCAAATCCCCAGAGCCGACATGTAAGCAGAGGTCACGTCCCAAGGATCATCGAATCTTATGCCTACCCGGGCCTGGGTGCCTTGGTTGACCCGGCTGATGAGCGAGGCCAAGCTTTCACCGCTTGACAGCTCCCAAAGCCCGGCCGTGTATTTACCGCCCACCAGCCCAGCGCCGTTGCCGACTGTGGGACCCTGCAGGTCCCAGTTGTAGCCGAAAGAAAAGGCCGTGCCACTTTCAAAAGAGGCACCGGTCAAGGAATCATAGCCCCCGGCGCAGCAGGTTTCTCCACCGAAGGCCGCGGCCGCCCCGCCCTGGGCCCAGATATCGTTATCGCCGTCCCCCCCGATGCGCAGACCTGTGACGGCTGTGGCCCGCACATCGCCGGTGTTGATGAAATAATAGTCCTCATCCGCGTTGTTGCCCACCCCGAAGTGGATCTTCACGCCCTGGCCGCCGTTCTGGTTAGCCAAACTGCCGTCGAGGAGCTTGAGCCCGGCGAAGTTGGTGGCATTGGCGATGCGGTCGATTTCCTTGGCCATGGCCTGGTATTCGGAATTGATGATGTCCCGCTGGGCCGTGCAGTAGGTGCCCGTGGCTGCCTGCTCGGCCAGCTCCTTCATGCGGACCAGCTTTTCATCAATGACAGCCATGGCCCCTTCGGCGGTCTGGATGAGGCTGATGGCGTCGGAAGCGTTGCGGATGCCCTGCTGCATGACGGCAATGTCGGCCCGCATCATTTCGCGGACGGCCAGACCGGCCGCGTCGTCGGCCGCGCTGTTGATGCGCAGGCCCGAAGACAGGCGCTGGATGCTGGTGGACATCTTTCGGTAATTGCCGCTCAAGTTGCGCAGGGCGTTTTCAGCCATTAAATTGTGGTTGATGACGAGAGACATGCCTTCCTCCTTGAATCATGGTCGCGGCCATCCCGGCCGTAAGGCCGCCCCGGACGAAGCCTTTCGCTTTCCCTGGGAAAGAGCTTTACACCTTTCTCACATATAGGTATCGGTTAAGCTGAGGAGGAACTTTAGGTTTTTTTAACAGAAAGGATAAAATAAAGTAGAGACAGGGCCGGCCTGGTCTCTACTTTATTTTATGCCCTGATCAGGCGGTGAACAGTTTGGCCGCTTGGGCCAGGGCCTCGCTAATGGAGAGGCCCTGGGGGCATTTTTCCTCGCACTCCCGGCAGGCGGTGCAGTTCTGGGGGTATTCAAAGGAGGCCATCTGGGCCCCGAAGACGAACTGGGCCCGGGCCCGCACTTCTTCGGCGTCCATAAGGTAATAATCATTGTAATGGCCGAGGACTTTGGGAATGGCCACCCCCTGGGAACAGGGCAGGCAGTAGCCGCAGGCGGTGCAGCCCACCTTGATCCTCTTTTTGAACAGGTCCTTGACCTGGTCCAGGGCCGCGCTTTCTTTTTCACTCAAGGGGCCGGCGTGGGCGGCTATCTCCAGGTTCTCAATCACCTGGGGCATTTCGGTCATGCCGCTTAGGACCACCCCCACCTCGGGCTGGTTCCACAGCCAGCGGAGGGCCCAGTCGGCCAGGGACCAGTCCGGCCGGACTGCGCCCAGGATCTTCCGCATGTCTTCAGGCATATAGCGGATGAGAAAGCCCCCGCGCAGGGGCTCCATGATGACCACCCCGAGGCCTTTTTTCGCGGCCAGTTCCAGGCCCTGCCGGCCGGCCTGGTAGTGTTCGTCCAGGTAATTGTATTGGATCTGGGTGAAATCCCAGTCATAGCCGGTCACTATTTCCTCGAACAGGCCGTAGTCGTCGTGGAAGGAGAAGCCGGCCCAGCCGATGCGGCCGTCGCGGACGGCCTCGGCCAGGAATTCCCGAATTTTCAGTTCCTTCATCCGGGGCCAGACGCTGGTGTTGAGGTTGTGGGCCAGGTAGAAGTCGATGCGGCTGGTCTCCAGGCGCTTGAGTTGGAGGTCCAGGTATTTGTCCATATCGGCCCGGGTTTCCACCAGCCAGGTGGGCAGCTTGGTGGCCAGGCTGACTTTTTCCCGAAAGCCGCCTTTAAGGGCCCGGGCCACGAAAGTCTCGCTGGCCCCGGGGTTCACCCTATCCGTTCCGTGGTAGGGCCAGGCCGTATCCACATAATTGACCCCGGCCTCTATGGCCCGGCGGAGCATGGCCGAGGCCTTTTCAAAGTCGATGCCGGCGGGGTTGTTGGGGTCCAGGACCGGCAGTCTCATGCAACCGAAACCCAGGATGGAAAGTTCCAGCCCGGTACGGCCGAATTTTTTTGTCTGCATAGGTGTACTTCATGTCAGCCCCGGCCGCCGGAGGCGGCCGGGGCTGTATTGGGGGTCTTTACTTGTCGGCCATGGCCTGGAGGGCGGTGATGGCCACGGTGTTGACGATGTCGGCCACCAGGCAGCCCCGGGACAGGTCGTTGACCGGGGCGTTGAGGCCCTGGATGACCGGGCCGATGGCCACGGCATTGGCCGTGCGCTGGACAGCCTTGTAGCCGATGTTCCCGGCGCTGAGGCTGGGGAAGACCATGACCGTGGCCTGGCCGGCCACCGGGGAGCCGGGCATCTTGGACTTGCCGGTCCTGGGGTCCACGGCGGCGTCGAACTGGAGGGGGCCGTCGAGAAGGAGGCCGGGATAGAGTTTTTCCGCGGATTCCTTGGCTATTTTGGTGGCCTCGGTCACGGCGTCCACATCAGGCCCGGTGCCGGAAGTGCCGGTGGAGTAGCTGAGCATGGCCACCCTGGGCTCGACCCCGAAGGCCTTGGCTGTCTGGGCCGAGATGATGGCTATTTCGGCCAGCTGCTGGGGGTTGGGGTTGGGGTTGATGGCGCAGTCGCCGAAGACCCAGACCCGGTCGGCCAGGCACATGAGAAAGACCGAGCTGGCAATGGAGCAGCCGGGCTTGGTCTTGATGATCATCAGGGCCGGGCGGATGGTGTCGGCCGTGGTGCCGTCAGCCCCGGAGACCATGCCGTCGGCTTTCTTGAGCTTGATCATCATGGTGCCGAAGAAGTTGCGGTCCTTCATCTGGGCCGCGGCCTTTTCCTCGGTGACGCCCTTGGCCTTGCGCAGTTCGAAGAAGGCGCTGGTCAGGTCCGGGAGTAAGGGGCTGTTCTGGGGGTTGACGAGCTGGGCCTTGGCCAGGAGGGCGGCCAGGCCCAGGTTCTTGGCCTCTTTGCTGATGGCGTCGGGGTCGCCTAAGATGGTAATGTCGGCGAAGTCCTTGACCAGGATGTCCTCGGCGGCCCGGAGGATGCGCTCGTCATTGCCCTCGGGCAGGACGATGTGCTGTTTTTTGGTCTTGGCCTTTTCAATGAGCTGGAACTCGAAACGCTTGGGGGTCACGGGCCGGGGGCCGGGCCGGTTTTCAAACTCGGCGGCTTTTTCCAGGCAGGGGCAGTCGGCCGCGGCGGCCGGGGTGGCCAGGCTGCAGAGATTGACGCCTTCCGGAACCTCTGGTTTTTCCCCGCCGCCGATGACGGCCAGGGCCATGACTTCGGCGAAACGGCTGAGGTAATTGGTGACGGCTAAGGCCGCGGCGCCCGCGCTGCCGTCGCCCTGGCCGGTCTGGGCCAGGAGAATGACCGGGCCGCCCAGGTTGGCCGCCAGGTCGGCGTCCAGGTTGGGCAGGGCCCCGCTGGAGGGCAGTATGTCCAGACCTTCAATGACCACGGTCTGGTAGCGGGCGGCCAGGGGGCTATATTTCTGGAACACCGCGTCCATAATGGCCGAAGTCTGGCCCTTGGCCAAGAGGTCGAAGGCTTCTTTCTGGGTCAGGCCGTAGTAGTCGGCCGGGGCGCCGGACAGGCCGGCCGCGGCCAGGCCCGCTTTGACCCCGGGGTCGTCCGGTCCCAGGGCGACGGTTTTGAAATAGGCGACTGACTGCTTGGGGGCCTTGGCGATAACGGCCGTGACCGCCTCGTTTTTGCCGGGCACCTGGCCCACGGCCGCGAAATAAAGGGATTTGGCCATTTTTGCGACTCCTTGGATGTTTGCGGCCTTCTAGGGAGGCCGAACAGTAGTCAAGTTATTGAGGACGGATTGAATTTAGTTATTTTAGCGCGGCCGGCCCTAAAAGTCCAGAGGGCTGCTTGGGGCTTCCGGTTAAAAAAACTTAGGCAATCCACCCTGGCTTGGGGTATAATACCATGTTACCCAAAATATGGGGCTTATAGACTATCGGGGGGCTCTGGCCCCGGAAGGTCGGAGAATGGATCTTTTAGACCAGGCGCGGGTGGAACCCGTCAATATAGAGGATGAAATAAAGGCCTCCTATCTTGATTACGCCATGAGCGTCATCATCGGCCGGGCCCTGCCCGATGTCCGGGACGGCCTGAAGCCTGTCCATCGGCGCATTCTCTTCGCCATGAACGATCTGGGCAACGACTACAACCGGCCCCACAAGAAATCCGCCCGGGTGGTGGGCGATGTCCTGGGCAAATACCACCCCCACGGCGACTTGGCCGTCTATGAGGCCCTGGTGCGCCTGGCCCAGGATTTCGCCCTGCGCTATCCCCTGGTGGACGGCCAGGGCAATTTCGGTTCCATCGACGGGGACAAGGCGGCGGCCCAGCGCTACACCGAGGTCCGCCTGGCCAAGCTGGCCCACGAATTTCTGGCCGACCTTGAAAAGAACACTGTGGACTTCACGCCCAACTACGAGGGCACCCTGGAGGAGCCCACGGTCTTCCCCACCCGGGCCCCGGGCCTGTTGATCAACGGTTCGGCCGGCATCGCCGTGGGCATGGCCACCAACATCCCCCCCCACAACCTCGGGGAGGTGGCCGCCGGCCTGGTGGCCCTGATCGACGACCCGGCCATTACGGTTGAGGAATTGATGACCCACATTCCCGGGCCGGATTTTCCCACCGGCGGCTTTATCCTGGGCCGCGAGGGTCTGCGCGAAGCCTACCGCACGGGCCGGGGCCTCATCCGCCTCCGGGCCAAGGCCGTGGTCGAAACCGACGCCCGGGAAAATCCCAAGGCCCTGGTCATCACCGAGATCCCCTACCAGGTGAACAAGGCCAGGCTGGTGGAGGACATTGACCTTCTCATCCGCGAAAAGAAGCTGGAGGGGGTGGCCGAAGTCCGCGACGAGAGCAACAGCGAGGTCGGCATCAGGGTGGTGATGGACCTGAAGGCCTCCCACCGCGATTCGGCCGAAACCATTCTGAACCAGCTCTATCGCCAGACCCAGTTGGAGACCAGTTTCGGCATCATCATGCTGGCCGTGGTAAATAAGACCCCGCGCCTTTTGAGCCTCAAGGAGGCCTTGAGCGAATTTTTGACCCATCGCCGGGAAGTGGTGCGGCGGCGCACAGCCTTTGACCTGGAAAAGGCCGAGGCCCGGGCTCATATCCTGGACGGGCTCATCCGGGCCCTGGATATTCTGGACGAGATAATCGACCTCATCCGGGCCAGCCGCACGCCGGGCGAGGCTAAAACCGGCCTCATGGAGAGCTTCGCCTTCACCGAGATCCAGGCCCAGGCCATCCTGGACCTTCGGCTCCAGAGACTGACCCAATTGGAGCGCCAGGGTCTGACGGACGAGCGAGTGTCCCTGGGGCAGGCCATTGACCGCTACCTGGCCATTCTGGGTTCCGAGAAGCTGCTCCTGGATATCATCAAGGAGGAGACCCTGGCCCTCAAGGCCGAATACGGGGACGAGAGGCTCACCCAGATCACCGATGTCCGGCCCGGCGATTACAACCCCGAGGATTTCATCGTCGATGAGGACATGGTGGTGACCATCAGCCACGGCGGCTACATAAAGCGCAGCCCCGTGACCCTCTACCGTTCCCAGAAGCGGGGAGGCAAGGGGGTCACCGCGGCCCGGACCAAGGAAGACGATTTCGTGGAGCGCCTTTATATCGCCTCCACCCACAACTACCTGCTCTTCCTGACCAACCGGGGCCGGCTCCACTGGCTCAAGGTCCATGAGGTGCCCCAGGCCGGGCGCGTCTCCAAGGGCAAGGCCATGGTCAATCTCATTGAGATGGCCGAAAATGAAAAAGTGGCCACGGTGCTGGTGGTCAAGGATCTCAACGAGCCGGAGCGCTATGTGGTCATGGCCACGGCCCGGGGCATTGTCAAGCGGGTGGATCTGTCGGCCTTCCAGAACCCCCGCCGCCTGGGAGTCACGGCCATAATCGTGGGCGGGGACGATGAACTGGTCTCCGCGGCCCTGACCGACGGCCATAGCGCGGTGGTCCTCTCCAGCCGGGACGGCAAGGCCATCTGCTTCAAGGAGACCGAGGTCCGGGCCATGGGCCGCCAGGCGGCCGGGGTCAAGGGCATCAGCCTGGGGCCCAAAGACCGCCTGGTGGGGCTGGAGGTCATTTCGGCCGACCGCAGCGAAGTTCTTTTGAGCGTCACGGAAAAGGGCTACGGCAAGCGCACCCCGGCCGCTGAATACAACCTTCAGTCCCGGGGCGGCATGGGCACCATCACCATCAAGACCACCCGCAACAGCCAGGTGGCGGGCGTCCTGAAAGTGACCGAAGACGACCGCCTCATGCTCATCACCAACACCGGCCGCCTGATCATGATCAAGGTCAGCGAGGTCAGGGTAAGCCACCGCAACACCGGCGGGGTCAAGCTCATGGGCATCGGTGAGGGCGAATACGTGGTGGCCGTGGCCCCGGTGGGCGAGGCCGATGAGGAAACCGAACCGGCCGGCGATGAGGAATGACGGCCGGGGTCGGCGGCCTGACCGGGGGAGCCCGAGGGCTCCCGACGGCGAAGAGCGGCTGCAGAAGATCATCAGCGGGGCCGGTCTGTGTTCCCGGCGGCAGGCCGAGCGCCTCATGGCCGAGGGCCGGGTCACGGTCAACGGCCGGGCGGTGGTGGAGCCGGGCTTCAAGGCGGACCCGGCCCGGGCGGTTATCCTGGTTGACGGCCGCCCTTTAGGCCCGCCGGAAAAATTTGTCTATTACATGTTCCACAAGCCGGCCGGCTGTCTGACCACCCTGGACGATCCCCAAGGCCGGCCCACCATCCAACCCTTTCTGGCTGAACTGCCGGCCCGGGTTTTTCCGGTCGGGCGCCTGGACATGGATGTGGAAGGCCTTTTGATCCTGACCAACGACGGCCCCCTGGCCCGGCGCCTGATGCATCCTTCCTCACTGGTGCCCAAGGTTTACCGGGTCAAGGTGGATGGTCTGCCCGACGAGACGGACCTGGCCAGGCTGCGGGACGGCCGGCTAAACATAGGCGACCGCCCGGCCGCGGTTGCCGGGGCCGAGCTTTTGAAGACCGCCCGGGAAGGCACGGCCGGAGCCCGGGCCTGGCTCAGCCTGACCCTGACCGAGGGGAGGAGGCGCCAGGTCAAGCGCATGTGTTCGGCCATCGGCCACCCGGTGCTGAAATTAAAGCGCGTCAGCTATGCCGGCCTGGAACTGGGCCGTCTCCGGCTGGCCCAGGTGCGGTCCCTGACCCCGGCCGAGGTGCGGATCCTGAAACAGGCCGCGCCGCAGGGAAGCGCTGATTAATGGTCTTTTGGCCCCCTGGCGGCGTTGCTTATGTTTTTTAATGCTCAAAATATAGCCATATATTCCTGTGCTTAAAAAACATTCGCGCCTGGCCAGGAAACAAAAATCCTCATTAATAAGCGCTTCCCTAGTTTTCTTACAGTTGCCCGCGAATTTTCCCTCTAGTATTTTTTAGTAATCAAATCTTTTACTTATCTCCTTAATCCTGCCGATAAGAATTCCAGATTGCCCTGTTCGTATATGGGGTGACGATTCAGACCGGCCGGGCGCGGGAGAGGCGCCCTGGGCCGCGGCCGCCGCCCGCCTTGGAAAACGGGACGCCAAGGCGGGCGGCGGCGGCCTTCGTCCGCCGGCCATAGTAAGCCGCCGGGACATTTAAGACCGGGGAGAGGAGGTAGTGGCGAACCGCGCCTTTTTGGGCTTGGGTTCGCGTCAATAAGGCAAGGAAGCACCAGAGACTCCCGGGGCTCTTCAGGGGCTCCAGGGAAGCCATTTCATGGAGGAATAAATGGGTCTCAAACGCCAGCTAACGGTCTGCTATGCGGCCGGAAGCTTGGGGGGAACCTTGGGACGCCTGCTGGATTCAGTCAGGCGTCTGTCCCGGGCATACCGCACGGGTTCCCAGGGAGGCGAAGGCGAGGTCCGGTTCCCGGAACCGGCCGGCCTGGCCTACCTCAACCAGATCCTCCGCCTGATGACCGATGCCTGGCTGTCGCGTCAGATAGCCTCGCCCCGGTTCAGTCAACTTGACCTTCAGTTGGAAAACCTGAAGGCGGCCACCCTTGACCGCTTAAGCGGCCGGCCCGCCCGGCCCGCCGAATATTACCGGCTGGCCCTGATCATGGACCGGTTGCGCGGCTACGAGAACGGCTGGCTCATGGTGACTTAAGTCAGGCGGCTTTGATTCTGGATTCCGGCCCTAATGCCGGCCGTGCCCATAAATAATTACGGACCGGCTTTTACAAAACCATAAACCGCGGCGGACTCTGCCCAAGAGCCCGCCGCGTTTTTACATGAAATGATAGGGGTCGATGTCGGTTGTGAGTTTAAGGCCGGCCGGGGCCTTTTTTTCCGCCAGGGGCAGCCAGGCTGACAGAAAACGGCGGCGGACCAGGGCCGTGGCCCCCCGGATGAGGATCTGGAAGCGGTATTGTTCCCTCAGGCGGGCCAGGGGGGCCGGGGCCGGGCCCAGGATCTCCAGGTCTGATCCGGCGGCCAGGCGGCGGCCGGCCTCGGCGGCCTCCTCGGCCGCGGCCTCCACTGCCGGGGCTTCCGGCCCGCTGAAGCGGATGAGGGCCAGGCGGCTGAAGGGGGGGTAGCCCAACTCGCGCCGCGCCTCTATCTCGGCCTGGAAAAAAGCCCGGTAGTCGTGGGCGGCGGCGGCCCGGAGCACGGGGTGGCGCGGGTTTAGGGTCTGGATGATCACCGTCCCCGGGACCGCGCCCCGACCGGCCCGGCCGGCCACCTGGGTCAGGAGTTGGAAGGTGCGTTCCCCGGCCCGGAAATCGGGGAGGCCCAAGCCCAGGTCGGCGTCCACCACGCCCACCAGGGTCAGGTTGGGAAAATCGTGGCCCTTGGCCGCCATCTGGGTGCCCACCAGGAGGTTGAACTCCCCCCGGGCAAAGCTGTCCAGGGTGTTTTTCAGGCTGCCTTTGCGCCGGGTGGAGTCGGTGTCCAGGCGGGCGCCCCGGACCTGAGGGCAGGCTTCGGCGGCTATTTTCAAGAGCCGTTCAGTGCCCACGCCGAAATAGCGGACCAGGGGGGCCAGGCAGTGGGGGCAGCCCGCGGGCGGATCGGCCCGGTAGCCGCAGGCGTGGCAGACCAGAATCTCGCCCCGGCCCAGGGCGGCGTGGCCGGCGCCGCGCTCCTCCTCCGGCCGCTGGGGCCCGTGGAGGGTCAGGGAGCGGCTGCAGTGGGGACATTCCAGGACCTGGCCGCATTTGAGGCACATGGGCAGGTTGGCCAGACCCCGGCGGTTGAGAAACAGGAGGGCCTGTTCGCCCCGGTCCAGGGTCTCGGTCAGGGCCCGGCTCAAGGCGGGGCTCAGGGCCCGCCGGCTCCGGGCCGGCTCTGCCCGCTGGTCAACGATGACCACCCGGGGCAGAACAGCAACGCCCGGGCGCTCGCTCATTTCCAGGAGGGTCAGCCGGCCGCTTAAGGCCGCCTGGTAACTTTCAAAAGACGGGGTGGCCGAACCCAGGACCAGGACGGCCGAAGCCTGCCCGGCCCGCCAGAGGGCCAGATCCCGGCCGTTATAACGCAGGCCGTCGTCCTGCTTGTAGGCCGGGTCGTGCTCTTCATCCACCACCACCAGCCCGAGGTTTTCCAGGGGGGCGAAGACGGCGCTCCGGGCCCCCAGGACCACCGGGGCCAGACCCCGGCGGATGCGCTGCCACTGGTCATGCCGCTGGGCCGCTGACAGGCCGGAATGGAGCACCGCCACCCGGTCTTCGCCCAGGCGGTCTTTCAAGAGCCTTTCCAGGCCCAGGGTCAGGCCGATTTCCGGGGTCAGCCACAAAACCTCGCGGCCGGCGGCCAGGGTCTTGGCCGCGGCCCGAAGATAGACTTCGGTCTTGCCGCTGCCGGTGACGCCGAAGAGCAGGAATTCCCGGCCGCTTCCGATGGCCAGGGCGGTCTCCAGGGCGGCCAGGGCCCGGGTCTGCTGGGGCGTCAGGTCAGGGGGCGGCCCCGAGCCGGCCGGAGCCAGGGCCCGGTCCGGGTCGTCGCGGAACACTTCCCGGGCTGAAAGCTCAACCAAACCCTTGGCTGCCAGACTCCGGGCCTGGGGCAGGGGGTTGGGAACATAGTGGGCGAAATAGCTCAAGGGCTTGGCCGGGCCTGCCCGGGCCAGGCGCCAGAGGGCCGCTTCCTTGGGGCCCAGCCGTTTAGGCTCAGCCGGTGGCTGTCCGGCCGGGGCCAGCCACCATTCGGTCCTGGTCCTGGTGGATTTGAGGTCCAGGCGCCACCCCGGCCGGGCCTGACCGGAGGCGGTCAGGCGGCGGGCGGCCTGGCCCAGGCCCTCGGCGGAGAGGCTTTTGAGGTCCAGGCCCTCGGCCCCGGCCGCCTTGAGGCGGGCCAGGAGCTCGGCTTCAGCCCCCAGGAGAAGACCGGCCGCGGTTTCCGTTGGCCGGAGCACCCGGGTCAGGGCCGGGGCCAGGCCGCCGGGCAGAACCTCCCGGGCCGCCTGGCCGGGCGGGTAGTGGTAGTAACGGGAGATGAAATGGATGAGGCGGGAGAGGCCGGGGCCGAAGAGCGGTTCCGACCCGATGATCTCCATGAGGGGCTTGAGCCGGGCCGGAGCCGGAGACCGGCCCAGAGCCAGAATATAACCCACCACCGGCCGGGCGCCCAGGGGCGCCAACACGGCCTGCCCCACTTGGACGGCCTCGGCCAGTTCCGGGGGCACGAGGTAGCTGAATAGCCCGGCCACCCGGGCGGCCACCGCCACCTGGGCCGTCAGAGGCGGCTCAGTCACCAAGGGCGCCGGCGGAGCCTCTGGTCATTCCGAGCGCCAGATGCGCAGGGCCGTGACCAGGAGTTCGACTTCGTTTTCCAGGGCCTGGAGATCCTCGTCGATCCCGTCGGTCACTTTCTCGCGGCCCTTCATTTCCAGCTTTTTGGCGCTTTCGAAAGCGCCGCCGGTGGAAAAGATGCCGATCATGCCCTTTAAGGTGTGGGCCTCGGGCATATAGGTCTCCGGATTCTTGTCCGCCACGGCCTTTTTCAGTTCGGCCATGCGGCTGCTGACGCGCTCCAGAAACAGGTCAATGCTTTCAAACAACAGTTCCTCGTCATCCATGAAATTTTCCAGGATGGCGGTTCTATCCAATTCCAGGGCCACGCTTTTGCCTCCATTGTCGCTGTGATGACCGTGCCTTGGGAACTGTTGTTCCACGACGGCGATCAGATCCTGAGGTTTGAAGGGTTTGGACACATAGCCGGACATGCCGGCCTTGAGGAAATTTTCCTGGTCGCCCGGCAGGGCGTGGGCGGTCATGGCCACCACCGGCAGGTCCGGGCCGTATTTTTCCGGCTCGGCCCGTATTTGCCGGACGGCTGTCAGGCCGTCCATGACCGGCATCTGGATATCCATCAGCACCACGTCGAAACCGCCGCCGGCTATGGCGGCCAGCGCCTCCTGCCCGTCGGCGGCCACGGCGGTAAAGTGCCCCCTTTTGGTCAAAAGAGTCGCGGCCAGCCTCTGGTTGAGCTGGTTGTCGTCGACCACCAGTATTTTGCGCGGATTTTCCGTTTTAGTCAACTGGTCAACGGATTTTTTCCGGGCGGTCCCGGTTTCGGCCCGGGTTCGGCCGGCGGTCCCGGCCAGGAGGACGCGGAGACATTCGCCCAGAGCTTCACCGTTCACCGGCTTGTCCAGAAAGGCGATGCGGAGGCCTTCGCGCTGGGCGAATTCATCCAGACGGCCGGAATCAGCCTGGTTCAGGAAGACCACCGGGGTCTGGGGGCGCTCCCGGTTCAGGCTGGTCATGAAATCCTCCGGCAACTGGCCCGGCGCCAGGCAATCCAGGAGGAAGACGTCGGGATTAGCCTCGGGCCGGTTTTTCAAAAAGTCCAGGGCGGCCGTCCCGCTGTTGAAGGTCTGGGCCTCAAGGCCCCATCGAGCCAGATGACCTTTCAGGATCGTGCGGTTGACTTTGTTGTCTTCGGCCAGGAAGGCCAGGCGGCCCTTGAGTTCTTCCTTGGTCAGGGGCTTTTCCCCGGTCCGGCCGGCGTAGGCGCCCTGGGCCGGGGGCAGATCGAGGATCATGGTGAACAGGCTGCCCCGGCCGGGTTTGGAATCCACGCTTATGGTCCCGCCCATGAGTTCCACCAGCCGCTTGGTGACGGCCAGCCCCAGGCCGGAGCCGCCGGTGGTCCGGGTCAGGGAGCTGTCGGCCCGGGTGAAGGGGTCGAAGATGGATTCCAGGCGTTCCGGTTCAATGCCGATGCCGCTGTCCTGGACCAGGAATTCCAGGCGGTCGGCCTTGGCTTCCTCCCCGGCCTTGCGGACAGTCAGTTCCACGCCGCCTTGGGTGGTGAATTTGAAGGCGTTGTCCAGGAGAAAATTCAAAACCTGCCTCAACCTCAGGGCGTCCCCCAGGCGCCAGATACCGATATTCTCCTCCAGCCGCCAGTCAAAGGTCAGGTTCTTTTCGCGGCCGGCGGCCGCATAAACCTGGGACAGGCGGGCCAGGAGTTCCAGGAGATTGAACTTGCGGCTTTCGGTGACCATCAGCCCGTCTTCCAGCTTGGAGAGGTCCAACAGGTCGTTGATCTGCTCCAGGAGAACGCCGGCCGCCTTCTTGACTTCCGTGAGGTAGGAGCGTTGTTCAGGGGACAGCTCGGTGAAGAGGGCCAGGTCGGTCATGCCGATGACCGCGTTCATGGGGGTTCTTATTTCATGGCTGAGATTGATGAGGAAATGGTTTTTGGCCTCCTTGGCCAACATGGCCCGGTGAGTGGCCACCACCAGCCGGGATTCGGTCTTTTTGCGGCCTTCGGCTTCCTTCTGCAGCCGGCCCGCGGTCTCTTCCACTTCCTCTTCCAGGGCCTCGGTGGTCTTGCCCACTTCAAAGGTCAGGGGATTAAGGGCGAAGAACCACATACCGAGGAGGGCGATGGCGAAGAACAGGAGAAAGATCTGGGTGGTTCTCTTCAACTGCCGGGTCACCGGGGCGTAGAGATCGGCCTCGTCCGCGGCGACGATCAACCACCAATCAGCCCCGTCCACCAGGCTCACCCCGTAGGCCAGACCGCCCTGGCGGATGGTCAGGTCGGAGCGGCTGTCGTTCCCGGCCAGATCCATGACCGCCTGGATATCCGGAGCCGGATGCCAGTCGGCGTTTTGGGGGCCGCTTAAAACCAAAAGGCCGTCCTGAAACCCACGGGCGGTGAGATAGAGCCGGGCGGGAAAGGGGTATCGGCGGCCCTGCTCGAGCAGCCGGTCCAGGGGGGCCGTATCCAGGGAGAAGAGATCCAGCCCCAGCCTTTCCCCTGCCCTGCTCATAATGGGCGAGGTTAAGAGGATAAGCGGGGGGTCGGCCTGATCCTGGGGGGGGAAGAGGCTCAAAAGGGGCTGGGTCCGGTCCGCGGGGAAGGACGGCCGCAAGTCAATGGCCTGGCCCAGGGCGAAAATCGGCTGGCCGCTGAGGTCAAGGCGGGTCAGGCCCTTGAGGCCGGTGTCGGTTTCGGTCAGGCGGGTGAAGAGTTCTATGCTCGTCCGGGTCAGGGACTCGCGGTCGAGGCGGCCGTCGTAATAATACTCCAGATTCTGGCGGCCGGATGCGCTCTGGGAATAGCGGCCGGCGGCCATGACCGTCAGCCGCAGCCATTCGGATATGCCCGTGGCCTGGTAGCCGACCGAGGTCTGGAGGTTCTCCAGGGCCGTATCCCATATCTGCCAGTAAAAGTTGTAAGTGGCGCTCCCGAAGGCCACCAGGCCGGTGGCTATATTGGCCAGGATGAAATAGGCCATGATGGTGATTTTGAGGTGTTTCGGCGCGTGCGGAACCATGACCACCCATCCGGGCCTCGGAGACTTTTAAAACGGTTTTCAACCTACTGATTGTACTGTAATCTTGGCCGGGCTTCAAGTTATATGTGGAGGGCTTTCGCGGACCGGGCTTGGCGGGCTGGATGGAAGTGTGTTATAATTATATGGAATCCGTTCGGCTGGAGGCCGGACCCCTTATTTTATTTTCTGGTCGCATTCGGTGGGAAGTCATGCGGAAAAAATTGCTACTGGCCGTCCTGGCAGCGGCTCTCTGTCTAAGCCCGGGCCCGGCCGCGGGACAGCCTAACGGCGGAGTCGCCCCGCCAGGGGCGGACGCGGAAAAGGACACCCTGTACCTCAACACCATCGGGGCCTTCAGCGCCGGTTTCGTCCTGCAGGCCTACGGCTATATAGGGGTGCTGGCCGATGTCCTCTACAAGGAGGTCTATTCCCCGGACCTGGTCAGGACCATGCTCGGCGAGACCGTCACCTATATGCGCAACGTCAACGCCCAGCTTATGAAATACCGATCCGGCCCGCCCATCGCCCCGGGCGACCTGGAATTCATAGCCGCCATCATGGAAATCATCAATTATCTCATCGCCGAAGCCGAGGCTTTGTCCTCCTTCACCCAGACCAAAAGCGGCAGTGATCTGCAGCGCTACAACGAGGCCCGCGACAACGCCTGGAAGAGCATCAAGAAGACGTTCAAAGTCAAATAAGACCCTGGTATGAGGATGACGCGGCCGGAAGCCATAAAACCGATGAGCAACGCCAATGACCGGCCTGTATGATGATCATGGCCCGGAGGCCAAACCTCGGCCCCTGGTCCTGGTGGTGGACGATGACCCGGTCATCGGCTGCGTTCTGGCCGGAGCCCTGAACCGGGCCGGCTTCGACGCGGAGATACATCATAACGCTCTCCAGGTGCTGGACTCTTTGGACGGCCGGGAGCCGGATGTGGCCGTGGTGGACTGGGTCATGCCGGACATCGACGGCCTGAGCCTCATCGACCGTCTCAAGGCCAGGACCCCGGGTCTCACGACCATTCTCATCACCGGCCATAGCGAGCACGAGGTGGTGGAGCAGGCCCACCGGAGCGGGCGGGTGGACATGGTGCTGGACAAGCCCTTCAACCTGTCCGATTTCCTCAATATGGTCTCCTCCTGCGTCAACCAGAAGGCCTGGGCCTCCGAGGGGCCGCGGCCGGAGGAGAAGGAGCGGCCGCCGGACTGCGGCCGGAGGAACACCCTGGCCGGCTGGCTGGTCCTGGACGGCCGGGAGGCCTATTTCGAACATATCCTGGAAAGCCTCATCGACGCGGTGATGATGCTTGACCGTAAAGGGCGGATCATATATTACAACAACGGGGCCCAGCGCATGTTCTGTTTCCGGGACCAGGCCGATGCCAGCCTGTCGCTGGTGGACATCTGCCCCCCCGACAACCAGCTGTCCAATATTTTCGCCCACTTTTTCGGGCCCCATCCCCCGGTGCAGGAACAGAGCGAGGGTTATTTCCTAAAGGCCGATAAAACCAGGTTCTACACCATATTTTCAGCTTCGCTCTTCCAGGCCGGCAGCCACGGCTCGGCCGTGCTCCTGGTCGTCAAGGACATCAACGCCAGCCATATAATCTTCGAGCAGACCACGGCCGAGACCCGCAAGCTGGAAAAGATGGCCCTGACCGACCCTCTGACCGGCATCTACAACCGCCGCTGCTTCGACCAGCGGCTGACCGACGAGTTCCGCCGGGTGGAGAGGTATCGCTCGCCCCTGACCCTGGTGATGATAGACTTTGACCATTTCAAGAAAATCAACGACCGTTTCGGCCACCTGGTGGGCGACCAGGTGCTGCGGCAGGGCGCGGAAGTCTTCGGCCAGGCGCTCAGGGACGTGGACACCCTGTCCCGCTGGGGCGGCGAGGAGTACATGGTGCTTTTGCCGGAGACGAACGGGGAAACGGGGCTGGCCGTGGTCCAGCGTCTCCACCGGCTCATCCGCGAGCCGGAACAGTGGGAAAAGCTGGCCCCTGGCCTCAGGGTGACGGTGAGCATCGGAATGATCAGCCTGCCTTGGGCCGAAGGCCGGCCGGTGTCGCTCACCGAGGTTCTGGACACCATGGACCGGGCCCTTTACCGGGCCAAGAAGAACGGCCGCAACCGCATTGTCCGTTATCTCGATGACCAAGACATTTTGGTCGAGGTCTGACGGTCCTTATCAGCGTCGGGGCGTGGCGCAGCCTGGTAGCGCAACTGCTTTGGGAGCAGTGGGACGGAGGTTCAAATCCTCTCGCCCCGACCAATAATGTCAAGGGGTTCAGGGTATCGGCCCTGAACCCCTTGGCTTTTAAAAACCGGTTTATACAACCATGGTCCAACTTTTGCCGATTACGCTCGGTTAGGCCCGGTGACATATAAAGAAAGAATTCGGCGAGCGCATCCGAGCCCCATTTCCTTTGACGGGCCGTTGAAAAAGCTGAATAGGCCGGCCGGCTGTGGTATAATTGGCTTCCATCAGCCCTGTGAGGTGAAATATGGCCACCGTGTTTCAAGTCGCCGACTATTTTCTGAACCGCAACAACCTTCTTGGCGGAGACCGGATTACCGCGCTCAAACTCCAGAAACTGGTTTATTTTGCTCAAGGCTATGCTTTGGCCACCTTGGGCCGCCCTCTGTTTGATGAGCTTATGTATGCCTGGGAGCATGGGCCTGTTTGC
>Ga0082212_10000563_pt1 | contig 53179 bp, 49 predicted proteins | sample TergutNt197P3_FD_71548 | JGI IMG/M metagenome (GOLD analysis project Ga0082212, IMG submission 71548) | Neocapritermes taracua P3 segment gut microbial communities from Petit-Saut dam, French Guiana - Nt197 P3 | ecosystem: Host-associated > Arthropoda: Insects > Digestive system > Gut ...
CAAAAAATATCATACAGGTCATATGTGTATGGCCGTGTTGCTTTGGCGGCTGACTCTAAAAAGGGCTTGATAATCTCGAATTGGTCTCTAGTTATGTCGCTTGGATATTTATTTCTCATATATGGTAAACAGCCTTTTTAGCGTTATTATACCATTTATCGACATTTATGGACATATTAAACAGCCTCTAAAATAAACACACAAACGTTCTATCGCTTGGTCTCGATCACTTCGACAGCTGCCCAAAGCTCCTCTATATCACCGTCCATTTTCTGTAGTTTTTTCACTATTCCCCATTGCTGGGAGCCATACCTGCCTGACTGCTGCCTTCCCGTCCGCCATCCAAGAAGCGAAAGCGGATAATCCTTCCATATGATACGGAATTGTAGATTTTATAGTGAATAAAAATAGGAGCTATCATAGGCATGATCGAAGTAAACAATCTGGTAAAGCTATACAAGGGCGCGAAGACCCCATCGGTGGATGGCATCAGCTTCACGGTTAACGAGGGCGAATTTCTCGCATTCCTTGGCCCAATGGAGCAGGCAAGACAACGACTATCTCAATACTCACCACAACACTGTCCAAGACATCCGGCGAAGTAAGGATAGCGGAATACGAAGTGGAGAAAGAGGCGTGCCAAGTGCGCGAGAAAATCGGCATCATTTTCAGCAGCCGAGCCTTGACTTCAAGCTAACCGCTGAACAAACATACGCTTCCATGCATGCCTATATCGAATGTGCGCATACCGTCCCAGCTTCAAGATGATGCCAGCTATCTACCGCAATCGGGTGCTTGAGCTGGCAGAAATCGTGATCAAAAAGCTGTCTGGCGGAATGCCGCAAGCTGGAGATCATCCGATGCCTGATCCATACGCCAGATGTGCTGTTTCTCGATGAGCCGACCCAAGGACTGGACGCAGTGAGCCGCCGCTCTCTCTGGAAATATATCAACAAGGTCCGCAACCAGCACGGCACTACAATTTTCCTGACCACACACTACATCGACGAAGCTGAGAACGTGGATAAGGACTGCCTCATAAACCACGGCAAGATCGCCGCCTGCTGCTCCCCTGAGGAAATAAGAAGCGGCCTGTTGAAGCAGGAGTTGATCCTTGACGCAGAAAACAGGACGGCGCTAACCAACGAGCTCTCTGCGCTGGGGCTGCCGTTCACGGTAAACGGGCGAGTTGTTGTGCCATATACCTACATGGCAGGCGGCTTGGACTTTGAGTTTGGCGAGTTCATGCTGGTGGGCATGCTTGTCAATATGTTGTTTATGACAACAACAATGGGAATGACCTCACTGGTCGACGATCACGAAATCGACTTCAACCAAGAGATGCTGGTGTCGCCAGTTTCCCGATGCTCGCTAGTAATCGGCAAGATGCCGGGAGGCTCGTTTGGCGCAATTTTGAGTATGGTCGTAGGCATGCTCATAGGCATCACCCTGCCACTCGGGAAGCTTCTGCTGGTGCTTGCGCTTTCACCGCTGATGTGCTTAGCAGGCGGGGCAATCCTGTTCACCGGAGGCATTAAGAACAAGAAAGCCGCAAATCTAGCTGTCAACCTCATCGTAATGCCCCAGATGTTCATCTCAGGAGCAATCATCCCTATCTGCAATTCCAGCGGCATGTTGATGGCGCTAAGCCGACTGATGCCCATGACATACTGTCTCGACCTCGCCCGTGCGGTGGTCTACTCCGGGACGCTGGAATACAACATCGTGGTGATGTTCAACCCGGCCGTAAACTTCGCTGCTATCAGTACGCTAACTATAGTATGTCTCGCGACCGGCACATTTTTCTATGCGCAGAGCGAGAAGAACCGGTGATAATGTTAAGAAACCGCCACAACCTGAGTGGCGGTTTCTTAACTTGCTTATATAAATCTATCAACCGTTTTGGGAACCGTTTGGCCATGCTCAATCTGTTAGCTGCCCAGTTTATGCAGTCTAGTTACGAGAGGGCAGGGCAACTCCGCTTGTCTTAAACTCAGTGCATTCTTGGATCATGGCGCCTTCTGGGCTTTCGATGACCGATTTCATGAAAACCCCTGTCTGTTGGTCAAAGCTGAAGCTCAGTGTTGCACTCACCTCTTCGCTCGTTATTATGACAGAATATTTGTCGCAGCTTCTACCTGCAATTGTTTCTGTGCCTGCTTTTTTAAATTTGCTGCCGGAAAGCGACTCATACATACTCATCGAATCCAGCGCGCCTATGAAAGCCAGGCTCTGTTCAATCTCTTCTTTCGTAAGGTTGCCGTATTCGCGATAGCCTTCACCATCACCCCAATCCATATATATATCATATGTATCGCCGTTATCAAGGGCTAATTGATTGAAGCCTTCTTCACCAAACGACATATAATACCCTTCCGAAGTGCGCATAAAAGTCATTACCATCTCTCCTCCCTCACTATCCTCGGAAGGTGGCATAATCATCTTATAGGTTATAGAAAAGTCGCCTTTTAAATTATTATCTAAGAAGTTTTTGTCGTAATTGAAATCGAAGAGTTCTTCGATGTCTTCCGAGCTGATACTGTTGCTGTTGTTCCCGCCACCATTGCCGTTCCTGTCGTTGCCACCGCCACAAGCAGCCAGCAGGGAGAATGCGAGCACCACGGCAAGCGCGATTGCAAAGCTTTTTTTCATTCTGGTTTCCTCCAATAGATGGTTTGGCGGCTTGTCGCTAGGGCAGGTGATATTGCCAATATAACGCGACAACCGGGCATGTTCCGTTTTTTTTTTGGCCGGTTTGCCCCGCCAACCATTTTGCGTTGTTTTTTTTCTGATAATTCTGCTTGTTGCTCTTCTAGTACAGCGATTAAGGAATTCCCCTTATTCGACGGCTTCACTCGATGTCATTATCCCCACTCATCGAAACCTGCTTCGCATCAATTGAAAATCCATGTAATCGTTATTGAACAACATCGTCTAAGTTATGCCACAAAATTTAAACGTTTACAATATAAATGTAGATTTTTATTAGTTTAAGTCGATAAATACAGAAGCAAGGTACATAAAGCAGAGGATAAGAATGCACACCGCCCCTGGTGGATCAAGACAACTCGTGTCCGTGTCTGAGCAGATTGTTATCCAGCCTTTGGATAATCGATCCCCGCTGTGATCTTCATCCCGAAAAGTGTAAAACGCTTTTATGGCAAAACTCAGTATTAGCAAAACACAATGGCGTTACGGGCTGGCATGGTTAAAAATTGCCAAAGGGCAAGTTTTGGACCTAATTTAGCAGTAAATCCAGCAATAACAGCTCTAAGGCACTCTCACTGGAATGCAACAAGCATAACCATTGAAAATGACTGTCACAGTATTTACAACGCTGCTGAACTAAAACTAATTTTGCCATAAATAGATTAGATTTGGTATTTTCTTGTTTTTTTATTCATCGTGGATGGTTGCTCAAATATGCTGCTCTGAAAACGACATTGCAATGGGCGCATTAAACAAATCACATATTTCAAAACAAGATGCCGCTAGAGGGAGCCAACCTTATAGCGGCACAAAGTAAAACATTATTGGCGGATAAAACGCTTTCTGTTTCTATTTTTTTGTCAGCCGGTGTATGAGCGGCAAAACTCTTGGACTGCCAAGATATTCTCGCTCTTGGCGTCATTGGCGTAGCTCATCATCTTGTCGGTGTTCATGATCAACCCGCCGTCCGCCCCGACCTCGTTTACAAGCTTTTTGGCGTAATCAACACAAGCTTGGGCTGAATACACGCCAAGGATGGAGCTTTTCAGCCCTCCGGCTATGGCAACACCTGGAAGCCTGCGGCGCAATTCAAAAACATCGTCTTGCTCAGGCTGGATAACCACAACACCTTTTTTAAAATCCTGGAAGTAGTCGGTGAATGTGGTGCATTGGGCTTCTGAAAAGAGCATCATTGGCTTGCCCTGCTTTTCGCATTCATCGTACACATTCTTGATAGTGGGCCAGAAGAACTTGCCAAATTGTTTTGGGTTGAGTATGCTGTGGCTAAGCATGCCCACATGCCCTCCAAATATATAGTTGGGCGGAATAGGCTGGGCAAGCCTTTCATAAGCGGCTTGGACATTGGCGTACTTGGCGATCGCTTCACATGCGGCATCAACTTGCTCTGGGCGCCTCCTGATGTCAATGGCAGTAGCTTTGATCCCGCGGATATAATTGAAAAGGGTCTCCAATGGTATGGGAACCATTGCGGCGTTTCTTTGGGGTATCTCAAACTCTTCGGTGTACGTCTTGTCAACCCTGGCTACAAAAGCATTGTAAACCTCAAGCTCTGCAAAAGACTTGGCAAAGGCGTCAAAAGCCCCGGGCTCCCTCAAAGCCTTGTTTTTGCGAGGCAAAAGCACGCTCCAATAAAACTTTCGAGGATCCTCGATCAACTGTGGGTACTCGTCTTCTTGCATCAGCGGGTAGTCCACATAACTCAAGGAGCCCATCTCGTCGTCTATAAGATACCGGTTTCCTTCAACAGCGTCTGAAACCCGCATAGGATTGCGGGCGCCCTTATAGATATAGGAGTCAAATTCATATTTCAAGTGGAACTTGATGATAATGTCATACAGCAGATCGTAGTCATACAGCGCTTCGCCAAGCTTGTGGCCCGCGTCGAAAATCATGTAGGTCCAGTAATTCGAAAATGTCGGTATGCGGCTTGTTTTCTTGAAAGCAACCGTGTCTTGGATTAGCTTAATCCTTTCTTGCATTTTGTCCATGAAGCCCTCCTAATAATTAAGCACAGTCGTCAACCAACTGGCAAGCATCCTTTCCCTGTTCTCAGGGGCGATGTGGCTGATCATTTCCAAACACCGCTCCCAGCCTTCCGGGTAGTCACTAAAAACCACTTCTTTTTTTTCATCCATACTAATTTGATATCTCCTTTATTAGGATAATTCCAGGCAACCATAGGTGGTTTGCCTGGAATTATTATAGACAAATATTTTATGAATATCCAGCATCTGGTTCGAGATTTGTTCTAAATAGCTGCAATAATTGTAAATTATAGATACAATAAAAATTTGAAAAAGCTGGATGCAACGCATCAGCTTAAGATAGGAGTTTGTGTCGAATTATGTATCATTAATTGCTACTTTTAAAAGCTTTGTTTTTATCTTATCATTTACGAACTCTTTTAACCGGCTTCATCTGGCAGCATTCTATATTTCGCAGGGACGATGTTAAGGGATTCCAGGTTCAATAAATTGTACTTATTTCGATTTTTTAAATGATAATTATTGGTTTTTCTTTTCCTAGTAGCATTTCATGGCAAATTGTATTTTTTAATACTGGCAAGCTCTGCTTTTTTTTGTTATCATTACAATGCTAAATAGTGCGCAATTTAACCCCTGATTTAATTATCAGCGCCAAGCCAGGTTGCCAACATACATATCAACATGGTTTAGGCATTAATCAGGGACTTGCCAACAACTTGCCAACAAACTATCAACATTCAACATATATACAACAACTTGCTGGCATTTTATCCACACATTATCAACATTTCACCACAAGGAGGTTCAATGACTTCAAATATAACCGAGTATTGGTCAGTGGCAAAGTCGTATATTGAGGAAGAGCTTTCGCCTGTTGTTTTCCATGAATACATAGAGCCATTGATCCCTGTGTACTTTAGCAACGATGTATTTGTGTTGAAAATGGAAGAGGGCTACAAAATATCCCTAATTGAGCAGCAATACCATTTTCTCATTATTAAAGCGCTACGCTACTCAACCGGAGGAAAAAACATACAGGTCAAGTATGTCGCAGACGAATCCGAGTATTCAGAATCTGCTATGGCAGTGCCTGTGATGGAGGCTCCCTCGCCCCAAGGAGCTGCTGTTAATGCCAATGCGAATATTCTTGAAGTGCGCTTCAATCCCAGGTATACTTTCGACTCTTTTGTCGTGGGCTCCAACAACCGCCTGGCACATGCGGCATCATATGCGGTTGCCCAACATCCAGGCAAAAAGTATAACCCCTTGTTTATTTATGGAGGGGTAGGGCTGGGAAAAACCCATTTGATGCAAGCTATTGCCCAACAAGCCTTAGGCTTGAACCCTAACTATAAAGTGTCTTTTGTATCAAGCGAGAAATTCACAAACGAATTTATTGACGCTATCAGAAAAGAAAGCAACCTGCAATTCCGCAACAAATACAGGAATGTGGATATGCTGCTTGTCGACGATATCCAATTCCTGTCCGGCAAGGAAGGCACCCAAGAGGAGTTTTTCCATACATTCAACGATTTATACGGATCGGAAAAACAGATTATCCTCACCTCTGACAAACCTCCCAAAGAGATCCCGAACCTGGAAGAAAGGCTTAGATCCCGATTCGAGTGGGGGCTGTCCTGCGACATCACCCCTCCCAATTTTGAGACAAGGGTCGCGATACTGCGCAAAAAAGCCGAAGACATCAACTTCCTGGTAAATGACAGCATTTTAGAGTACATCGCAAACCAGATAGAGAGCAATATCAGGGAGCTTGAAGGGGCGTTGCTGCGGGTAAAAATGCTCCAAGACCTTGAAGGCACAAATGTCACCACAAACGCTGTGATTGAAAACCTGAAAGGGATTATCAATCCTTCCGAGAAAAAAGTGTCTATTGAAACGATAATCCAAACTGTTGCTAGAAACTACAACATTTCTTACAACGATATCATGTCCCAAAAGAGGACAAGCTCTGTCACAAACCCCAGGCAAATAGCCATGTACCTGTCCCGGGAGCTCACAGAAATGTCGCTGCAAGCGGTTGGTGACAATTTCGGGGGCAGGGATTACTCCACTGTCATCCATTCCTGCGCGAAGGTCAAACAAAAGATGGATGCAGACCCTTCTTTTTATAAAGAAGTGATGGCAGTTGTGGCAGAAATCAAGTCAAAAAGTTAGCAAAATGGGCTAATGGCCATTTTATCAACATGTTCCCAACACTTCCTCAACACATATCCAACACTTAATGTTGATAATTTTTAACTGAAATCCGCTTGGCTGGCTGCTTTGGGCAGTTGCCAACATATCAACACCCCCTACTGCTGCTATTAACAATTAATCTTATATTATTAATAACGAAAGCGATGACAAAGGATGCATTTCACAATCTCTTCACAGGAGCTTCTGAAGGCGATAGCCACAGTATCAAAAGCGGTCAACCCTAAAACCCCAATGCCTATCTTGGGTTGCGTGCTCATCCAAGCCAAGGGGGACAGTATTACTTTGAAAGCGTCAAGCAACGAGTTGTCCATAACAACCACCTTGGGCACCAAGGTTGCCGAAGAAGGCGAGCTTGCCCTGCATTGCAAAACATTTATGGACTTGATCAAGACATATGACAACGACATAACCATATCTACAATGGACAACGGGGTAGTCAATGTGCGAAGCGGATCCTCTGAGGCAAACATAAACACATACAACGCCGCCGACTACCCGAAGTTCGAGCCAGTAAACCTGGATGACTTTATTGTTATTGGCAATGAGACACTAAAGAACATGTTAAAGCAGATTATTTTCTGCGCTTCAAGCCAGGATACTACATCAATGCTTGCCGGCATCCTTATAGAATGTGATGGAGGGTATCTTAAGCTTGTTGCCATTGACGGGTTCAAAATGGCTATTCGAAAAGAGCCCATTGAAAACTCAAGGCAGCTAAAATGCGTGGTGCCTTCTAAGACTATGAGTGAAATCATGAAAATCCTCTCTATTTACGATTCCGATGTAATGGTGCAAGTGTATAACAACCGCTTTATCGCCAATGTTGGCGACACACAAGTCAGCTCCGGGATAATAAAGGGCAGCTATATTAATTACGAAGCGATGGTGCCGACTGATGTGCAAACAATGGCCAAACTCGCCACAAAGGAGCTCCATAACTCTGTCAAGCGGGCATCCCTGATGGTGGGATTAAACAATATCAGCATGCTCAAATTGACAGTCCTTGACGAGGCTGTCATTGTAGAATCTGAAAGCCAAGCAGGCAAAATTATCGAGCAAGTGCAAGCGGCAAAGAGCGGAGATGATTTGCAGACTGCTTTTAATGCCAAGTATTTGGAAGAGATTTTGAGGAGCATCGATGACGAGCGTTTGATAATGGAGAGCCGAAATCCCAAAAGCCCTTCAATGTTCAAGCCTGTTGATTCTGACAAATATCTATATTTATTAATGCCTGTGCGCACTGGCAGTTGATGCTAGTCTGGCTTGATTTTTGAATTTGGGCAAAATTGCATTGAATATTTTGGAAAGAAGTGTTGCAAGCCTTGTCTCTGTACACAAGTGGGCATCCCAGCCAGAATGAGGATAGCATTATCTGTTGCGAAGCCCCCGCATATAAGCAAAGTGTTGGCAGCCAGTGCCCGCTGGCTGTTTTTCTTTATGGTTGTTTATAGTGATTTTAGAAGAGGCATTGAGGCAACCTTTTTTTGAGGTTAATTTTAAATAGGCAATAATTGATGCAATTTTTTTTGTTGCTATTTTTAAATTAATAATGCCTGCCAGCTTGCCTCAATCCCGTATAATGTTCATATTAGCTCAATTCTTGTTTCTAGCTGGTTTTCAATCTAAGATACCGCCACAACAAAAGGAGGAACAATATGGCAACACCCGAACAACAGAAAGTGCTTGACGAAAAAAGAGACATGCTTTGGAAGGCATGCAACCACATTGAGACACCCTACATACCAAATTATGCAATCGCGACAAATGCCCTGCTATCCCATACAGGAGTGACTTTCGACGAGGCGGAAGGCAACCCTGAGATTACAGCGAAAGTGTTCCGTGATTTTTTTGATGTTGTCCACGTAGACACCGGAATGGCAGGCTTCAGCGCCACCCCCAAAACCTATGCTGCCCTTGGCAATATCACTGAGACATTTTTAGCGGAAGATGGCGTAACCCTCCAGCATCTGCAAAGGCCTACTATGAAGCCAGACGAATACCCGCAATTTCTTGAAGATCTTAAAGGCTTCACCTTAAATGTGCTTTTGCCGAGAAAATATCCACAACTGTTCCAAAACAAGGAAGAGGATTTGAAAAACCTGAAAATAATCGTCGAAGAGGCGGCTAGCAGGATGTCTGGGCTTTATGTGGATATCCAAACGCAAATGTACGCCGAATACGGTTTTTTCCCGCTTCCAATCAAGCTGCCTAGGTTCATCCACCCAACTGACTACATTTTTGACCGCTATAGGGGATTTGTGGGCACATTGACTGATCTGCGCAGGCGTCCTGATGATGTCAAAGCCGCAATTAATAAGGTTTACCAAGAACGCTCATACCGCTTCGAGGACATCACGCTGACAGGGATTTTCGCTTCCTACATGCCCCATATCCCATGCTACTTGAGCCCGAAGCAATACTACGAATTTTTCTTTCCATATTTTAAAGAAATGATATCCAACATAGCGGCTAAAGACAATAAAACATACATGCTCCTTGAAGGGCGCTGGATGCCGTTTATCGAAAGCTATCTGGATCTTCCCAAAGACAGCTGCTTGCTTGTTGTTGATGATGACGACATATTTGAAGTCTCAAAAGCTATTGGTCACCACCAAGTGTTGACTGGCGGGGCTTCCTTGCAGAACTGCAGGCTGCAGACTAAAGAGCAGGTTATTGATTTTGCGAAGAAGGTCATTGATGAGTGCGCGCCAGGAGGCGGCTTTATGTTCTCAACCAACAAGGCAATGGTATGCAAAGGCGACTTTAACCAGAATGTGATCGATGCCTATAACTTTGCCCATGAATATGGAAGAAAATAGGGGGAGCGATAATGGAATACACAATTGAAGACCTGATCCAAGAATTGTTGGAAGACAAAGATTGGGATTTAGATGAGAATCTTAAAAAAGCTTTAGTACCTGGCTTGGGCTGGACAGTATTTGAAAAATAAAACACTCCCTTAGAGTGTTTTTAGCTCTAGAAAAAACTGTGAGAGGTTGGCTGCCCAACTAAGGGCGTCCAGCCTCTCGCGTTTTATGTCATGTCTATTTTGCCAAGCGCTGTTAGCTTGGGGCTTTAGCTGTGGCACATATTTCGCTAACCGTGATGAACTTGAGAAAGGCGCCAAGCAGTATGTCTAGTGTTTGAGACTGTCCCTGAATTCGAGTGACCAGGATTTCTTCGATATACACCTGGTGTTATTGTGGCAATGACATATGTTATTTTTTTTTGCGCTCAATTTTGATGCGTTTTACCAATAATCATCCTACCTTCCTCATTCTGTTCGCATCGATTACCCCCAAAACAAAATATATTGCTTTTTTTTCATACACATAAAACAAGTTTAGCCTTTCCTGTTACTCCGCAATGTTAACAGATCAATTCTAATTTTGCCCACTATTATCATTGATTTTGGCAACGAATTCGTATTTTGGTCTTCCTTGACAAGATCTGGTTTAATTTGATATATTTTATAAATGAAGATAACGTTTACATATAGTATGAAAGCGAGAATATATGGGAAATTTTAAGTGGCTCCATTTCTCCGACTTGCATTTCAGCCCTAATGAAAGTTTTGATACAATTCAAGCAAGGCGCGCGTTTCTAAGTTGCTTGGAAGAAGAAAACTTTAGTTGTGATTATGTTTTCATTACTGGAGATATAGCCAATAAGGGCAATTATGACAATGTTGAAAAGCAAATGGCAGAACTAGTTGGCAAACTCAATGTTGATAAATCAAATATTTTTTGGGCTGTAGGCAACCATGATATAAAACGTGGTTATCGCATGCGAGAGACTGTTATACATGATATCCGCAGCAAACAAGACAACCTAGACCTTCGCCCTTTTGAAGATGCATTAAATGATGGGGAGACCAGGGAGCTTTTAACTAATAAGGGGATGTCTGACTATTTGGAGACGCATCAAGCAGTTCTTGATCGAGGCTTGACAAGCGACCAAATTTCTGATGCCCATGTCTTCTATCCATTGCTGCATTGCAATTTAGTAGTGCTTAACACTTGCCTTACATCATGTGATGATGATGACCACCACAAGCTCATGTTGGCCGAGCCAAGGCTTTATGAAATTTTCGACAATGTTGAAGATAAATCTAAACCATTAATAGTCATTGGCCATCATAACAAAGAGCTGTTTTTCCACAGTGATGCAAGAAAACTGTCAAGTTTCTTTGATGATGCTGGTGTCGACTTGTATCTCTGTGGCCATGCCCATCGATTGGGATACTCGCCTTTCGATGGTGCAGGTAGGGATATTCCCCAATTCACTTGTGGTGGTGGAGCAACAGAAGATCCAAACCTGTTCACATTCATGTACGGTGAATATGATGATACGAAAAAAGAAATCTCCATAACCCCGTATAGTTACTATGGCTATGGCATAAAGCGGTTTGATAAAGACTATAACAGGCATCGTCGATTGCAGGAAAACAACTCTTTCAATTTGCCTCGTTTAGATAGCCTAAGCAAATCTTCAACCACTGTTCATGGCTCTAAGTCGTTGTGGGGACAACAAACAGCAAAGGCAATTAGCGTATGCAAGAGCAAGCCGATACTACTAGTGACAGCAAATCCTAATGAAACCGCTGCCTTGCTGGAAGACAAGGAATTCTTCGTATATACATCTGGCAATCGTTCCAGCATTCCTGAAGATGCACTGTATTACGACATAGGCCGCTTTGGCCATTATGATGCTGTCCATTTCCAGCTTCCACAACAAGGATCTGCAAGAGCTGAATCTTCAGCATTGTCACTTGAGACGGCAATTCGAGCCCATGAGCCTTGTGCCGTAATCCTCGTTGGGATCGCTTTCGGCAAAGATTATGGGGAAGAAGGCGAAGGCTATCAGCGAATAGGAGATGTGCTGGTGTCATCGCTCATGACGGATTATGAAAGTGGAAAGGTGAAAGATGGCAAACTGAAGCCAGACGGAGTGATCGCTGAGCCAGGGCGGCAACTATTTAGCGCGTTTCAATACAAGTCTGCGACATGGGAATATAGAATAAACAGAAAACAGGCAAAATGCGAGTTTGGTAATATTCTATCTGGCGACAAAGTGGTTGACGACAGAGCCTTTAAGGAGAAGCTTTTTGATCTTTACCCTCGAGCAATTGGGGGGGAAATGGAAGGTCGTGGCGCCTACTTTGCCTGTAGGCGCCACAACCTTAATGAATGGATCATTGTAAAAGCGATATGCGACTGGGGCGATGGCAGCAAAAGCAAAGATAAGCAGAAACGCCAGAGGCAGGCTGCAGATTCGGCTGTTTCACTGCTAAAACACGTTTTTTCAGACAAAGATGCGCTCTCCAAGTTGTACAATTCAAAAGAGCCAGAAGATGAAAGCGAAGCTCCCCATTATTTGCTTGACCAAAATAAAAATTTACCAATAACTAGAAACCCTTACTTGATCGGTCGGGAAAATATTTTAGGCAATTTGCAGAAAAGAATTGAAGCCGATTACCCAAAAATCCAGCTTACAGGGATGGGCGGCATAGGCAAAACTGCAGTGCTTCAGGAGCTGTATTGCCAGTATTTTGACCTATGCAAGGCAGGTAGCACAACGGTTAGCCGCTTCGCATATATCGAATACATTGAAAACTTGGATAACAGCATCATGGGTCTCAATCTTGGAAGGGATCCTGACGATATACAAGATCAATGGCGCATGCTAACCAATTTAGCAAAAAAAGAGAAAATCCTTTTGCTGATTGATGATGCCAGCGGCGATGCAAAAACGAGCAGCAGCTCCTACATAAAAGACAAATCGTTTGTAAAGCTGTTCGCTGTAAATTTGGATATCGCTGTTGTATTTGCTGCTCGGAAATGGCTAGCCACAGAAGGCTATAGTTTCATCCCTATTTCCGTAGGTGGGTTATCAGAGGAAGAGTGCCTACAGGTTTTCGCAAACGCTCGGGCTCGAGCATGTAATGATGGAAGTGATGGCAGCTCAGCAGCAGTGGTTGCCCAAGAAGATAAAGACAGTTTGCTTAAAATTCTCAAAGATCGGGCAGGCCTTAATACGCTGGCTGTTGAGCGCCTTGGCGGCATTGCCGGTTACAAAGACTGTGGCATTTCAACCCTTGGCGAGCTGCTTGAACTAAAAAGCTTTGAAATTAGAATAGGCGAAGATGATGACGAAAAGCTTCAGGAACAAATAAATAAGCTTTATGCCATTAATGATATAGAGAAATTTGCCGGATTCGAAAGAAGCCAGGCAGTTTCTGTATTGGAAGCCTTTTCACTATTCCCGGCTTTACAGCTTTCGGCAGATTGCTGCGCACGCTGGATGCAAGCTGACTCAGAAGTAGCTCTTGAAGATATGAGGGAGCTGTTTTTATCCTTGTGGAAATCTACTTGGCTAGAAAGGCAGGGCGAAGGCTCAAATGCCTCGTACTCCATGCATGCTATAGTAGCTGCTGCTGTCCAGGGCCAACAAAGAAAATTGTACTCAGCGAAAGAGATGTTGGAGAAGCATATTGGGCTTATAAGAGCGTGCATAGATGATATTTCTTGGACTAGTGAGGAAACATTTAAAGTTGCCATGCCTTACGTTGGAGCCACTGATAAGATTGCGAGTTTTTTTGCACAAGCCTCTTTGGAGCTGGAAGCCAAAAGAGAGGAGGCTGGCCTTGTAGCTGTATTATTTAGCTGGCTAGGCAGTTACTATAATGATTATGGCGAATACACTAAAGCTTTAGAGCTAAATAAAAAGGCTTTGGCGATCTGCGAGAAAGTGCTGGGGGTGGAGCACCCGTCGACCGCGACGACGTACAACAACATCGGCGGGGTGTACAGCGACCAGGGCGACTACCCAAAGGCCTTGGAGTTCTATGGAAAGGCTTTGGCGATCCGCGAGAAAGTGCTGGGGGTGGAGCACCCGTCGACCGCGACGACGTACAACAACATCGGCGGGGTGTACAGCTACCAGGGCGACTACCCAAAGGCTCTGGAGTTCTATATCGTCAGCTACAAAATATTTTTTGTTGTGTTGGGCGATTCTCATCCGAATACCGAAACCGTCATGGCAAACATGGCATCCGCTTATCAGAGCATTGCTTCGGTTGAGCCATTTGATCAATGGCTTCAAAGAAAACTTATACTGGCGGAGGATACACCCGGATAACCAAAGAAGCTAGCTACTCCAATGGGCAGCCAGCTCCAGCCCTAATTGTTTATTTGTTCTACCAATCCCCACTTGCTTGGGCTTATTATTATTTTGGAGCTATATAAAAGAGATCGTTCCCTCTTTGCGGGGTCCGCGGTCACGCTCTGCTGGTATGTTATATCCGAAATAGCAAGAACAATACGCCTTGTAGCCTTCTGGGATTTTGTACTTCTCCATAAGCGCTTCGCCGTCTGGGCCTCCGAAAAAGTCCTTGTTCACATAAAAGTCCCAGCCAGTGCCCAAACCCATTGACGCTGCTGCCAGCAGCATGTTCTCCATTGCAAGTGACGCATCGATATGGGAGCACATCTCGTTTGTGTCCCCTGAGACGATGATCATCACTGGCGCGTTTCTTGTCCGCTCAATAGGAGTCATGTTGGCAAAAGGATGTGGCGGGGGAGCGGTTCCTCCTGGTTCTGCAGGCAGGGGCTCATAATGCTTTTCAAAGTTGTCCATCAAATCCTTGCCGAGCTCTGCCATACCTTCAGGAGACTTGATGACAGTAAAGTGCCATGATTGCCGGTTCATCCCGCTCGGGGCGATTTGCCCGCAAGCCAAGATGGTCTCCAAGATATCATCATTTATTGGATCTCCATTGAAAAACTTGTAGCTCCTGCGTTTTTCCATAATAGTGTCGATTACTTCATTTCTAATCATGCAAAATTGTTGCTAAAAAACATTTTAGCCTAGCTGCAACTCAAGCGCAAATCCCGCATCAAGGCAGTGGCATAGCTGTGCTTGAATGTTTAAAGCCATAAACCTTGGCACGCTTTGTATATGTTTTCTAGCGTATTCTCCTTCATCATTCTTTATATTTATAGATGCATTTGTGTGGCAGAATACAGGCAAATCTGTGGTTTGCAGATTTCTTCTGCTTGCTATGCAATTGCAGCAATAAAACCGTTTTGTTGTCTTTGATATGCTGGTTTTCCAAACATATTGTTTTTTATAGCTTGGTTTCTGGATTATGGCAATTAAGAATTGTCTTAAATCGAGCAAATAAGGCCGCCAACATTGGAATAGGTGGTGGTCAACCCTTTCATGGGCACAATAAACACTTCCTTGAACTGGCGCATAGACTCGATGCTCTTTTTTAATTCCAACGCGTTTTTTTCCGCCTTGCAGTGGGAAATCATCAGGGAATGGTCTTGCGAGCCTTTTCTGCTTTCAGCGACATATTCAGCCAGTTTCAGCAAAGCTTTGCTAAATGTCCTCGTTTTGTCTTTTAAACCGATCTCCCCTTCATCTGTGGCGTAGAGGATCGGTTTGATATGCAAGAATTGGGCAACCATGCCTTGCAGAAATGACATCCTCCCGTTCTTCATCAGCGTGTCGATATTGTCTAGAAGGAAGTAAAGCTCGCTTGCGTCCCTTTCTTTGTCAATTGCCTCAGCGATTGTGTCAAAGTTGTCGTCATTGTCTTCCATCATCTTGATTTTGTAGGCAAGGTGCGTCTGCCCCACAGATGCCGTCCTCCCGTCAACCACATGGACTTTCAGCCCTTTATGCTTTTCCATCAACATATGTTTTGCCATCAGCGCCGAGTTGTAGGAGGAGCTTAGCCTTGAAGATATAGTGATTATAAACACGCCGCTGGATTCGTTGTCATAGAGATTTACATAGTCATGGGGAGAAGGCGCTGATGTCTGTGCCACCTCTGGGCTTCTTTTGATAGCCGCCACCAATCGATCAAGGTCGATTGTATCATCGTCAACGAAGTGCTCGCCCCCAACATCAATATGGAATGGAGCGACTCTCACTTTAAGCATCTTTTCCAACTCTTCATTGAGGTCGAGTGAACTGTCCCCTATAATTTGAAAACCCATTAATTATTCCTCATCCTATTTAGGTTAATTTGACACTCCACACTGCTAAAGCCGCGGGATTTATTATAAAATTGCTAAAAGAACATTATTCTCAAAGGGCTTGCAGGAAGCCACATATACGGTTGCATTAGCCCCCGCTTGCTTTTGAGCCATATTCATCATAATCGCTTCTTTGCCATATTGTTGCTATTTAGCAAAATAAATTGTGTCTATGATACGATATTACTAACAAATGCCTTTATCCCACGAACAGGCTGCGGGTTGTATGGCAGGGGAATTATAAAGCCGGGCTTGCTGCCGTATACTAGCTAAACACCTTTTCGGCAATGCTCAGCTCAAAGATACTGGTTGTTTGCAGTGCCCGACAGAGTTTTTATCTACAAACCACAAACAAGGGATTTGCAGCTTTTTTCTTTAGCAATTAGTTTAGTCGATTTAGTCAACAAGGTCTTGTGTCTTGGATCCACCACAAGCTGCCAGCTTTAGGTGTTGGTAGTGGTATTATCATCAATGCCAGGTTTATAATGCATTTTCTATTAAATTGGTTTGAAAGCTTGCTTGCCCGATAAGCAATGGTTAAATTTAGAATGCGAAACAATAAAAAAGTTGCACACCCTCTTTCGACCCCTCATTGCCACTGGAACAATGGACGCGCTCAAACCAGGCTGCTTCGCGGCACCTGCACCTTGCCCCCATGCCGCTGCTTCCTTCCGGACCTGACGGGGTTTAAGGGGATGCATTGCACGAAACCCAGTTCTCAACACGCTAATCGCAAAGCACAACATGGCGCCGATAAAACCCTAGAGAGGGAATTCGGCCCTGCTATGGCGGATTGCAGGTACAGGGCACCGCCAGCTCCCCGCTTAGTGCAACTGGGACAATTATAAGCCCTCATTTATTCAAAGTCAATCGCATGGTTTTATATACGTGAACCTAAGTAGAATTGCAGCCATAGCAGCTATTCAGCCATTTTTCAAACATAATTAATCTGTTCATTGACAAGGCAGTTGCTTAGTGATACAATATTGTGGCTGAACAAGCTTTTTTTTATTGTGTGAAAATTTCAATTGCAGGCAGTTGAATGGATATAGCTGATATATATAAGAATCAACACGTGGTGGGCACAAACCAAACCCTCAAGCACGTGCGGGCAAAATCCGCTGTTATTGTTTTTCTGGCTGAGGACGCAGCCGAGAAGATAAAAGGGCAAATTATAGCAGAATGCGAAGCGTTCGGGGTACAGGTAAAGAGCGCGCCAAGCATGAGACAACTTGGTAATTGCTGCAATATTGGCAGAAATGCCGCTTGCGCAGCTGTTATAAATAATTGACAAGGAGGAAAGGATGCCGACAATCAACCAGATTATCCGAAAAAACAGGGAAGCCGTAGTCTCAAAAGCAAAGACTCCGGCCCTCAAAGCAAACCCGCAAAAACGCGGTGTATGCACAGTTGTCAGGACTGCAACGCCGAAGAAACCAAACTCTGCAATGCGTAAAATCGCAAGGGTCAGGCTCTCAAACGGTATTGAAGTCACTGCCTATATCCCTGGTATTGGCCATAATCTGCAAGAGCACAGCGTTGTGTTGGTCAAAGGCGGCAGGGTTCGAGACCTGCCAGGGGTGCGCTATAAAGTGATACGTGGAACCCTAGACACCTTAGGTGTATCCAAGCGTATGCAAGCAAGAAGCAAGTATGGCGCCAAAAGACCAAAATAGTGATTCGCTTTTTAGATATGAGTGGAATTCCGGCTTGTATTTTTTATATAAGCGCACACGCGGCTTCTTGCCGAGTACCGATGAATCATCACTTTTCTAGTAGGAGGGAAGAGTAGTGCCGAGAAAGGGACCAGTTCCAAAACGTGAAGTATTGCCCGATCCAATGTATAACAATGTCATAGTCACCAAGCTTCTGAATAACATAATGCTTGATGGCAAAAAAGGTGTCGCCCAAAAAATCGTATATGGCGCCTTTGACATCGTAAATGAAAGAACAGGCAAAGAGCCTCTTGAAGCATTTTTAGAGGCGCTGAACAACATCATGCCTGTATTGGAAGTCAAAGCCAGAAGAGTAGGCGGAGCGACTTACCAGGTGCCTCTGGAAGTCAACCCCTATCGAAGGCAAACCTTAGGTCTGCGCTGGCTTGTGGCTAATGCCAGAAACCGCAACGAACGGACCATGAAGCAAAGGCTCGCGGGAGAAATCATGGACGCGCTTAACAATACAGGCGCATCTGTGAAGAAAAAGGAAGATACCCATAGAATGGCAGAAGCCAACAGGGCTTTCTCCCACTATAAATGGTAGCCAGCAGGTCAAATGGATATAAAAACTATTGCCAATATCCGTAATATCGGGATAATGGCGCATATTGATGCAGGAAAAACAACAACAACTGAGCGGATACTGTTCTACTCGGGCAAGATCCGCAAGACCATGGAAGTGCATGAGGGCGGAGCCCAAATGGACTGGATGGAGCAAGAACAGGAGAGGGGCATCACGATAACATCGGCTGCCACTACTTGCCATTGGCAGGATTGCGAGATTAATATCATCGACACACCCGGCCATGTGGATTTTACTGTTGAAGTTGAAAGATCACTTAGGGTATTGGATGGAGCAGTTGCTGTCTTTTGCGCAAAAGGCGGCGTTGAGCCACAATCTGAAACCGTTTGGAGGCAAGCCGACAAATACGGAGTGCCTAGGCTTGCTTATGTCAACAAAATGGACATATCAGGCGCAGACTTTTTCCATGTTATCGATATGATGAGGCAACGCCTTGGAGCGGCTCCAATAGCCATTCAGCTCCCGATCGGCCAAGAAGACACATTTGCTGGAATTGTCGACCTCATCACCCAAAAAGCGTACTACTATGAAGACACTGAAGGCAAGGAGATCAGGGAAGGGGAAATACCATCTGGTCTAACCCAGCAAGCAGCTGAATGTAGAGATGCGATAATCGAGGCATTAAGCGATTTTGATGAAGAGATAATGGGCAAGTTTCTTGAAGGCGAGCCAGTAAGCGATGTTGAGATAAAAACTGCTCTAAGGGCAGCTTGCATCCACTCCGGCCTTGTTCCGGTGGTTTGTGGCTCATCTTTCAAAAATAAAGGAGTGCAGATGGTTCTTGACGCTATCGTAGATTATCTGCCTTCACCCCTTGAGGTCTCTGCGATCAAGGGGATCAACCCAAAGTCTAAGGAAGAGATTGAACGCTCTCCCCTAGGCGAAGAGTTTTGCGCTTTGGCATTTAAGATTATGACAGACCAATTCGGCAAATTGGCCTTTATAAGGATTTATTCCGGAACGCTGAAGTCGGGAAGTTATATCTATAATGTATCAAAGGGCAAGAGGGAGCGGGTTGGCAGGATATTGCGCATGCATGCCAATGACCGCTTAGATTTGCAAGAAGCCACTGCAGGCGATATTGTAGCTTTGCATGGCGTAAAGGAAATTGGCACTGGAGACTCCTTGTCTAGCGAGCATGCACAAATACTGCTGGAAAGCATGGAGTTCCCGGAACCAGTCATTTCTGTGGCTATTGAGCCAAAGACGAAAGCTGGCCAAGACAAAATGATCTCTGCCTTGATGAAGCTTTCAGAGGAAGACCCCACATTCAAGTTCAAAACTGAGGATGAAACCGGCCAAACACTTATTTCTGGGATGGGCGAATTGCATTTGGAGATCATCGTAGACAGGATGCTGCGTGAATTCAGGGTTGAGGCGAATGTAGGAAAGCCCCATGTCGCATATAAGGAGACAATCACAAAACCGGCTTCAATCGATTACCGCTATGTCAAACAAACAGGCGGCAAAGGCCAATTTGCCCATATTGTGCTCAATATTGAGCCCAATGAACCGGGCAAGGGCTATGAGTTTGAAAGCAAGATAGTGGGCGGGGCAATACCAAGAGAATATATAGAACCAATCAGCGAGGGGATCAAGGGGGCAATGGAAAGCGGAGTGCTGGCAGGCTATGAAATGCTCGATATCAAAGCTGTGCTGGTTGACGGGTCATTCCATGAGGTTGACTCATCAGATATGGCTTTTAAAATTTGCAGCTCATTGGCTTTCAAAGACGCTGCCAAGAAAGCTGGCCCAATACTGGTTGAACCAATATGTAGCATTGAAGTCACAGTGCCCGATGAATACACAGGCGATATCATTGGCGATATAACGTCAAGGCGCGGTAAAATCGAAGGCATGGAGACTATCAGCGGCGCTTGTATTATTAAAGGCTTTGTGCCGCTGGCTGACACATTCCAATATACCACCACCTTGCGCAGCAAGACCCAGGGTAGGGGAGTGCATACTTTGCAGTTCTCCCACTACGAGGAAGTGTCATCATCAATTGCTCAAAAAATTACCGGAAGGTTTTAAAGGAGAATAAAAATGGCAAAGCAAAAATTTGAGAGAACTAAGCCGCACGTCAATATCGGGACAATCGGCCATGTGGATCATGGCAAGACTACTCTCACAGCGGCCATAACAAAAGTGCTTAACGATCGGTTCGGCACAGGGGCATATGTGTCTTTTGAAAATATCGATAAAGCCCCAGAAGAGAGGGAGAGGGGCATCACCATCTCTACAGCCCACGTCGAGTATGAGACACAGAATCGCCACTATGCCCACGTTGACTGTCCTGGTCATGCTGACTATGTAAAGAACATGATCACAGGCGCAGCCCAGATGGACGGAGCAATCCTGGTAGTCAGCGCAGCTGACGGCCCAATGCCCCAGACAAGGGAGCACATTCTCTTGGCCCGCCAGGTTAACGTGCCTTCCATGGTCGTATTCCTCAATAAAGAGGATATGGTTGATGACCCAGAGCTCATCGAACTAGTGGACATGGAAGTCCGTGAGTTGCTTGACGCTTATGATTTTCCTGGAGACGACACTCCAATTGTCGTAGGATCAGCCCTAAAAGCCCTTGAAGACACTGCAAGCGAGTGGGGAGACAAGATCCTCGCCCTTATGGACGCGGTAGACAGCTTTATTCCGCAACCGGAAAGGGAAATCGACAAGCCGTTCTTGATGCCAGTAGAAGACGTTTTCTCAATCACAGGCAGGGGCACAGTTGCCACCGGCAGGATCGAGAGAGGTGTCATCAAGACAGGCGAAGAGGTCGAAATCGTAGGAATCAGAGACCAGATCCGCAAATCGGTGGTCACTGGTGTTGAGATGTTCCGCAAGATCCTAGATATCGGAGAAACCGGAGACAACATCGGCGCTCTCCTTCGCGGAGTTGACCGCAATGAGATCGAGAGAGGCCAAGTGCTTGCGAAACCGGGATCCATCAAACCGTTGACAAAATACACCGCAGAGGTTTATGTGTTGACAAAAGAGGAAGGCGGACGCCATACACCATTCTTTAACGGATACCGCCCACAATTCTATTTCCGCACAACCGACGTGACCGGAGTGGTCAACCTTCCAGAGGATGTCGAGATGGTTATGCCTGGTGACAACATCACAATTTCTGTCGAGTTGATCACCCCCATCGCCCTTGAGAAAGAGCTTCGCTTCGCCATCAGGGAAGGCGGCAGGACAGTAGGCTCTGGTGTTGTTGTCGATGTAGTCGTATAAGCAAAAAGTTTTCAAATATTTTATAACTAGCCCGGCATAGCAGACATTGCTGTGCCGGGTTTCTATGTATTTTAGTTATGCAAGTGTTCCACTTGGCAACTTCTGTTTCTCCTTTTCAAGAGTGTTTCAAAGCCTCATGTCCCAGTTTTTTGAGAGAAACAGCTGGCCTTGCTTGAAGCCCCCGCTGCTTGCGCTTTTTTTATGCGGGAGCTCCGTAGCAGAAACCATTTCTCTAAATGATTATTCTTCCCTCAGCCCATGTATTGTTTTTCGACAAAGTAAAATTAGCTAAAGGGCCATCCGCTTTGGTTTGTAATTATCCGAGAAGCCCTTTTAGCCAAATGAAGGGATTGTCTCCTTTGCCTTGCTCTTTGTAAACATTCAATACATCAAAGTGGTCAACAGGGTTGTCGATATCTCCCACTGTTTCAAGAACATAGGGAATAGCCATAGCATCGAGAGCTGCAGTGAACCGCTCTGCCTGGCTAAAATCCACGATTGAGTCCATCTTCCCATGAACCATGAAAAATGGGGGATCCGACTCATCTAGATAATCAGCAGTATTCGGGATGTCATATGGGCTGATAATGCTAATCACACCAAATAACTCCGGTTTGTTTTGGTTGTTTGCCCTTACTGCCGCAGCAGATGTCAAAGCCCCTCCTGCCGACACACCGGCATAAGCCAGTTGTTTAGTGTTGATGCCCAGTTCTGCCGCATTATCCACAAGCCAATCCATCGCTGCTTGGACATCAGCAAGCTCTTGGGCTATAGACTCAGGATTATTGCCCAGGAGGCGGTAATTGACTGAAGCCATCGCAAAACCATGGTCTAGGGCGTTGATTGCGAACCTGGAGGCATCAGATTTGTCGCCTTGGGTAAACCCGCCTGGATGCGCATACACAACCAGCGGCCACCCGCCTTCTGGCGCTTTTTTATCAGGAATGTAAAAATCTAGGCATTGGAGCGCATCTCCATCTGGCAGGTAGGGCAAATCGTTGTAGACAATATATTTTTGGCCTTGTCCTGTCTGGGCTTCTGTTCCTTTCTTGTCAAACATTCTATCCTCCGTATAATAAGATTGTTTGCTTTTATGTTAGTTGTATTTTTTTCTTTTGGCAAGAGTTCCCATGGATTTATATTTCATGGGGCTGTGGTCGTTTTTCGCATATGTCGAGTTAGCCGCCGGTGTGGATAATGCAAAACACACTCCATGCCGGTTGCGATTTGCTATGTCCAAGGCCCGCCTAGCGGCTGTAGCAAAGGATTTAACAGGGGCAAGAAAACCAATTTCCATTTTAAACAATACTTCCAACTTGGTGTATCCATTCCAGATAGTGTCTTGAACAAACTTCATCCAGGCAAAACGCTTCAAGTAGCCTGCTTGAGCCGGTCTTCCTTAAAATAGCAATAACAGCCTTTTTTATTATGCCTTCTCGCTTGCAGCCAGGGCAGAAGTTTTTCACAAGTAATAAAATTGGATGTAACCAGATCATTGGTATACACGTCGGGCAAGTAACATATATCTGCCATATAGCAGACATTGCTGGACAATTAAGTTTGCCATCATTTGAGAGGCGCCAAAACAACACAGCCGCCCATATCCCCTAGCAAAAAAATCATTAGTTTACATTACTTTAGTTTTTGCTTATTAGACACTAACCAAAGGGATTGCCTGCTATAATTAAACAATGCCAGAATGAAATGGGGTGGATGCATGTTTTCATGGGTTGACTTGCCCATAGCCGGGATTTTGGTATACAACATATATGAAGGCTACAGAAATGGTTTTGCAAAGTCTTTAGTGTATTTAGTGCGATTCATTGTATGTTTGATTGCCAGCTACACACTTTGTGGAAGAGTTGCGGATTTTTACTTAAAGTATACATTTTGGCCGGCAAGGATGGAGAAGATTATAGCTGAAATGTTTGCCAACTCTGTCGGGTTTACTTTTATGGCAAAAAGTGTGAGCCAATTTATAGTAAATATTGCCGGCTTTATTACTGTGTACATAATTTTGTGGCTTGTTTTTTTGTTTGTGATTGCAATTTCAGACCTGATTACAAACTTGCCCATTTTAAAGACCTTCAACACAGCTGCAGGCACGCTTGTGGGGATAGTGAAAGGATTATTGGCAAGTGTCATAGTTTCCTCAGTGTTTTGGGTGCTTGGCTATTTTATTCCCCCATTAATGACCATGTGCGAAAGCTCTGTGCTAGTCAAATTTTTCTACTTGGGCAGTTTGCTGAATCTGGCAAGGTAAGGTTGGTGAATATATGGATTTTGATTACAGCCTTGGATCTATAGTCCAAATGCGCAAGAAGCACCCTTGCGGGTCTTTTGAGTGGGAAGTGCTGCGTATGGGGGCAGATATAAAGATACGCTGCCTTGGGTGCGACCGGCAAGTTATGCTTGCCCGCTCGAAGTTTGACAAAGGCATAAAAAAAGTCGTCAGCAACAAAAAGGATGGCATGGGGTAAACCTGCCATCCTTTTATGACACCTCTGTAATAGTGATATTGGTTTCACAGCCAAAAGGAATTGGCGAATTACGATAGTTGGTACGCGACTGAAGAAACAATCCGGAAATACATCAAAAAACGAGAATAGGAAAGCAAATTAGAGGATGTGGCTAGTAGGGCTTTTTTAGACGCTTGTGAAACCGACCTTCATTCGTCGGTAGTGGCATTGGGCCGGCCTGCTCCTCGGCAAATCGCATAGTAAAAGTGTCCAAGCGCTTAGGAACAAAGCTGCTGGAGCTTATAGCGCTATTAATATAGAACGATCGAGAAGAACCCGAGCCTATTATTTCCGGCATTGTAGGTCATTTTGAGTTTTCTTGACAAACTCACGATATCCATTCCACTTCCTTCCATCGAGTATTGGCGCTCATCTGGGTAGAGGCATGGCTCATCTGTTTTTGCAGAGCATTCGGGGCAGATCCTGCAGCCTCCGCCTCCTGCAACCCTGGCTTCCTCTCCTTTGAGCTTCTCGCGAAGCTCCTCAAGCATTGACCTTGGAGTTTGTCCACTCTCATCCATAATCTCATAGCGGCGCCCTAGGGTGACAAGCTTGTTGAGCACAATGGCATTTTCGTATTTCAAAAACCTGGCAGCATTCTCTTCCCTAGTTCCTGACCGGGGAGGACAGGAATGGTTTTGCCCGTAATTGCCGCATATGTTTTTTGCACATTGTGCAAAGACTGCGTCTGAAAAGATAATCTCTGTTGTTGGGATTTTCACGTACTCATCGAAACCTATTTCTTCAATTGCTAGTATGATTCTTTCTTCTAAAGACATGATGATAACTCCTTTTCAGAAAACTTGGTTATAATCCAAATATCATAATAATTCTATACCATTATACTGCATGCAAGGGCAATCAAAAACCTCTCGGTCTTCAACATTGCAATTAGCAATGGGTATTGGCAAGGGGGAGATTTCGCCCGGAATCCGGTTACACATTTCCAATTTTGTTTGAAACATTTTCAGTTTTTTGGAATCTCCCTCTCAAACCTGTAACCGCAGGTAACGGGTATGCTAAAATTAAGCGCATGTATCCAGCCAGGCTTTGTAGCTGTGCAGCGAAAAGCATATCCAGACGCATTTATGTTGTTAAGGAGGTTTGCCTCAAATGGGGACAAGAAGAATTGTGGCGGTTTTTCTCGCCATTGCCATTATCGCCGGTTGCGCTGCTTGCAACAAGAAAAAATCTGCAAATAGCCAAACCGCAACGGAAAACAAACAAGAGACAATAATAGAAGACATCCAGGAACAGTCTGTACCTGGTTACAGCAAAGATATGCAAGAAGAGCTAGATGCATGCTGCAACGAATTTGGCACTTTGCTAAACGAAGCGATTCCAACAGAATGGGACGTGGCATACCTTCTCGGTGAAGTAGAAGAAAGCCGGGAAAGCTATTTATCGGTATTTTACTTTGTCGAATCGGAAACAAATAATACCATAAGAATGGACGAAATTCCAAAAAGATATGGTATAAAGGAAAGTGTTGTCGAAGGTTGCAACGAGCTGTTATCACAGCAGGTTCTTAGATTAAACAACTGTTTTAATGCCAATGGCTATGCCCATTGGGACCAAATGACTTACATATTAGAAAATAATGGTGATTTTGAAATCCGCTACAAATACCACGCTATGCAAGAAGAGATCGTGGCGGGAAAACGGGAAGCCATATGGGCATTTGAGACTTTCCGGCGCTAATGCATTTTGATTGGTTAAAAAAGGCGCCAGACAGCTTATGAACCTAAACGCATATAGGCTGCCTGGCGCTGTTTTTATAGTTATGGCCAATTAAATCGTTTCATAGCTTGTATCTTCGACAATTTCTTTGGCGGCTTGGATAAACGCTTCAAGTATCATCGTATTTACTGGCTTGTCTTCCGGCTCATTGTAGAACATAAACTCTGGATGCCATTGGATCCCCCAAATGAATGGTTTGCTTACTGCATAAACCGCCTCCACAACACCGTCCCCTGAAGCAGCCATTGTTTCCAGCCCCCTGGCCAGCTTTTTCACAGATTGGTGATGGCTGCTGTTGACCCCAATCTGGCTAGAACCCAACAGCCTTTCCAAAGGGCTTAATTCGACGATATCAATAATGTGGGAGATTTCATCAAATGGTTCCTTTTGGTTGTGCTCAAGGCCGCTTGACGGAAAACTAGTTGGGATATCTTGGTAGAGGGTTCCCCCCAATGCCACATTCATCAACTGCATTCCCCTGCATATTGCCAATACAGCTTTGTCTTGCTCATACAATGAACAAAACAGCTGGGATTCAAAATAGTCCCTCTCGTGGCTGGTTCTTGGGCTTACCTTGTCGCTTCTTTCCTCTCCGTAATTCTCTGGGCAAACATCTGGTCCTCCCGTGAAAATGGCGCCATGGGCTATATTGGCAATCTGCTTTATGTCTGATTGGGATGCGCTCATTGCAGGGATTATGGGAAGCCCTCCAGCCTGTATCACCGGCTCAATGTAGTTGTTGTAAATAAAAGTCCGCTCATTCTCGCTGTCTTTGAACGGGAGTATCAAGATGATAGGTTTGTCCAACGTAGATTTACCTCCCGGTTTGCATAAAATAGTTGGTTATATCTTGGGCGCTCTCAAAACTGTTTATTATTTCAGGCTTGGGCACCATCATGCGCATAACAGTGTTTGGGTAGTACTCGTAAAGCTTTCCGCCAAGCTTTTTTGCAAAGGTTTTAAAGTAGGTGTCATAAATATCGCTGGAAAGCAAAAGCGCAAGCTTGTGCAGATCCAAATTGCCAGCATTTTTGCTGGCTACCATAGCGTATATGTCAGCCGAGAAAAAGTGGCCTTGCCCGTCAAAGGCAAACTTGTTTTTATGGCATTTATACGGAAAAATTATTTTTGGTTGCTCAAAGAGCCCTTTGGACCTGGGCCATTGCAGGGCATACCAGTTTCTTGCCCCAGTCCGCACTTCCCGTCGGCTTTCTAGCTTTTCCCTGTAATCCCATAAGCGGGCGAGTGTTTTTTCTATCTCTGTGAGTTGCGACGTGTCATCCACGTATAAAAGCCACAAATCGCTAGGGGTGATAGTCCCAAGTTCAGTAATATTTTTGCCCTTGAGCCATTTTACTCCACACTCTTTTATCAGCTCTTCGTATCCTCCATTGGTTTCGCTGACAATGAAGGCCTGGTCGCATCCAGAAATGATGCCTTGGAAAGACTCGCATATGTCTGAGAGCTCAAGTGTGCATAATTCTTTTACTCTCTTTGCGATGTCCTGCTCATCAGGCGTGCAAATGGAGAAGCCGCCTTTTGCCAGGGAGTCTTGCACGATTTCCATGTCAATGGATGTGCCTGGGATGTTGGCGATCAAATCGAAATCTTTGGCGGTTACCCTTTTAGCGTTAAACACATTGCCTTTAAACACCACCTTTGTGGCATGTATAATCAATGGGTCTATGCCGATGCCTTCAAAAGGGCGTATGCCATAATAGTCGATGAATGTTTGGAATGTGAAGCTGGAAAGCAGGTACTCCCTGAGTTTGTCGGCAGATTGTGATTCGAGGAAGTACCGGCTTGTGATAAAGAGCATGTGCCCCCCATAGCGCAACATGTTGCTGGCAAGGGCGAAAAAGCAGTAATGGACATCAGCCTTGTCGTAGTATACGCTTGAGTACTTTTTGTAAAGCTCTATTTTATACTCTCTTGTCACTTTTTTGTGTCCGATATACGGGGGGTTAGTGACAACCCAGTCAAAACTTGCCGGCTCAAACAGCTGGTCTGCCTCGATAAGGGAATCGGCGGCATAGATGTTTTTGCACTCCACAAAATCTGGATTTAGAAGAGCAAGGGATAAAACCGAAATAAAACGGGCTTCTCGAGAGGACTCGATGCCGTAAATATTGTCTTCTAAAATCCTAGTGTGGAGGATTTTTATCGGGGTTGCCGATTCTGAGGTGTAAAACTTGTTCATTAATGCCCTGTAGAAAGCTATTAGAAAATTTCCGCAGCCGGATGAGGGGTCTAGGATCTTGTCGGAGGCTCTGATATCTTCCCTCATCACAGAAGCAAAATACTCAAGGATCGATTCTGGGGTATAGGTGATGCCGTACTCTTTTTTGATGCTTGCAGGGATTCCTGCTATGTAGATCTCCCCTAAAACCAACTCGCTTGAAAGGGTTGAATTCTTATTCTCGTCCAGGATAAAATTTCGAATTACACTCTTATCTCTTTTGGTGAAATTTGGCGCTGTCTCAGGATAAATACTGGATGGGGCTTTGCTCCAGATAGAGATTATGTAGTCAAATGTAAAATTGCCGATTATGTCATCAAGGTGTGAAGCCACATTAAAGTAGCCGCGGTCATGGAGTATTTTCAAAAATGCTATTTTGACTGCGAGCAGAGGGCTTTGCAAGACTTGCCTTGTCTTGTTGCTTGTCGAGATAGCTTCTTGCTTAAGATTCATCAAGCCTCCCCCCTCCTTATTGTTATTAATTTGGTTCTCCATATTGTTATATAATTACAAAGTTTCCAGTTATAGAGCTATAGCATCAATAAGGTACCATCCACGCCTTCATTAGAAAAAACGGGGCTCGTACGGGCAAAATACTATTTAAACTGGCTTCCTTTCTCCAGCTCGCTAGCTATCCTTGAAATATCTGCGAAGAACCTGTTCAAACGCAAATAAAAGCTGTCAAATCGTGTTTTCAAGTATAGTATGAAAAGGAGGCATGAGAAAAGGAGCAAAAAAGCTGCTATTGGAATCAAAAGCTCAAAGTACCTGCTGAAAATTTCTAGGCTCATATTATCCACCATTATAGCATAATTGGTTTATTGTGCGCAAAAACTAATGAACTTAGAAAAAAACATGAATTAGCTTATATAAGCATGCTATAATTATATTTAGGCAGAGGCGCGCATGTTGATGAGTATGGAAGTGAAGCTAGGCAAATGGCAATGAAACTCTCAAAAAGGCACATGCGCCGAGAATCGTTGTATTGGCCTGCAATGAGTTCGGTGGCGTTCGCGAATAGTGCCGTCACTGTCATTTTCCTAGTAAAGGGGAATGGAGAGCTGCCCATAAGCAAATGTTCTTTTTGTTTACTTATCGAGGCCTGTATGGCCTTTATTTTATTTTCAAGGCTAATTATGCAATTGGAGGTGTTTCATAAATGAAAAAGTTTGATGTTGCGGTAGTCGGGGCAACCGGTGTAGTAGGGGAGAAAATGCTGGAAGTTTTGGACCAGCGCGATTTCCCTGTTGGAGATGTGTATGTTTTGGCATCACACAGGTCAGCCGGAAAGGAAATTAGTTTCAAGGGAAAAACTTTGGTGGTGGAGGAGCTGACCGATAAGTCATTTGAAGGCAGGGGCATTGATTTTGCCCTATTCAGCGCCGGCTCTTCAGTGTCGCTGGAGTTTGCCCCTATAGCAGCTGCCAATGGCGTAATCGTCATCGACAACTCTTCAGCATGGAGGATGGATGAAGGTGTTCCTTTGGTAGTGCCAGAGGTCAACCCTGAGGCTGCTTTCACGCACAAAAACTTGATAGCCAATCCAAATTGTTCCACAATCCAAGCGGTTGTGGCGCTTAAGCCGATTTATGACACATTTGGGATCGAGCGTATTATATTCTCGACATACCAGTCAGTATCAGGCTCTGGGATAGCGGGCATAAGGGATTTGGAGGCAGGCATCCAAGGCAAAGAAAACACATTTTATCCCAAGCAGATAGCATACAATGTGTTGCCGCATATAGATACGTTCCAAGAGAATGGGTACACAAAAGAAGAGATGAAGATGGTCAACGAGACCCGTAAAATTCTAGGGGACCAGGCTCTTAGAATCACATCCACAACTGTCAGGGTGCCCGTGATGTTTGCCCACAGTGAAGCAGTGAATGTTGAGACTAAAAAACCATTTGAGCTCGAAGAGGTATTTGCCTGCCTTGGCCAAGGAGAAAGCATAGTTGTCATGGACGATGTAGACAATGGCGTTTATCCCACTGCCCACGAAGCTGCAGGGACTGACCTTGTATATGTGGGCAGAATAAGGAGGGATTTTTCCACCGAGAATGCTTTGAATATGTGGGTTGTCGCAGACAACTTGCGCAAAGGCGCAGCGACAAACGCAGTGCAGATTGCTGAGCTTCTTGCTTCCCGAATGCAAGATTAATGACAAAGGAGAATAATTATGCTATTTAGAGGAGTAGGGACTGCGCTAGTGACGCCATTTCTTAATGGCAAAATTGATTATCCAACCATTGAAAAACTAATTAATAGACAAATTGAAAATGGTGTTGCAGCCATTATTATAAGCGGCACAACTGGGGAGAGCCCAACCATTTCCAATGAAGAAAAAGTTGAGCTTTTCAACACCAGCAGAGAAATAATTAATGGCAGGGTTTGCTATATAGCAGGCACTGGCACCAACAACACTGCTGAAGTGATTGCAATGACTAAAGTAGCTAAGGACGCCCGGGCCGACGGTGTTCTTGTCAACAATCCATACTACAACAAGTCCTCTGATGAAGGGGTTTACAAAAACTATGAGGCCATCTCCGATGCGGTGGATATTCCGATTATAGTTTACAATGTGCCCTCAAGGACAGGCAAGAATATAACCGCCCAGCTTGGGCTTGAGCTATGCAAAATCAAAAACGTTGCCGCTTTTAAGGAAGCATGTGGGGACATTGGCCAGATCGTCGAGTTTATGTCGAAAAAGCCAGAGGAGATACAAGTCTTTTCGGGCAATGACGACCAGACATACGCTATACTGTCCCATGGAGGCGATGGGGTTATAGCCACATGCGCTAATATCGCCCCGCGGATGATGGTTGACATAACGGACGCTTATTTTGCTGGAAACTACGCAGCTTCCCTTCAAGCCCAGTTTGACCTGCTTGATTTGTTCAAAGCTATTTTCAGCGAAGTCAACCCTATTCCATTGAAAACTGCCATGGGATTGGTAGGGCTTTGCAGCGATGAAATGCGCCTGCCGTTGACACAATTGACAGGAAGCAAACTTGAAAGCTTGAAAGCTGCTTTGGGAAGAAACGGTTTCAAGCTGGCGCAGGCATAATAGAAGGGGTTGCAATAAATCATGAAAATCATCCTAGCCGGAGCCAATGGCGCGATGGGCCACACGCTATCTGCCCTAGCGCCCAAAAGGGGTGTATCAGTGGTCGCTGGTTTTGACACACAGACAATCCCAACCAGATTTGGATACAATATATACGCCCAGTTTAGCCAGATAGTTGAGCAAGCCGACGTGTTAGTCGACTTTTCCCACTTCACTGCGCTCCAAGCAGTGGGCGAGTATTGCGTGCGCAACAACTTGCCGTTGGTCAGCGCCATCACAGGCTTGTCAGAAGAAGAAGAGGAGTACCTAGTCAAGATATCTAGTTCGACAGCAGTATTCCGGAGCGCGAATTTTTCGCTAGGCATCTCATTGCTTAAAAAGCTCACCCAGATCTCTTCGGGCTTGTTGTCAGGCAGTTTTGACATAGAGATTGTGGAATCCCACCACAACCGCAAGATCGACTCTCCGAGCGGGACAGCGCACCTGCTTGCCCAAAGCGTTATTGACGGCTCGCAGGAGGAGTTGAATCTGCTATATGGACGCGCTTTGTCAAAAGACAACAAGCGGGCCAAGGGTGATGTCGCGATACATTCCATCAGGGGAGGCAGCATTGTAGGCTCCCATGAAGTCATCTTCGCTGGTGAAGGGGAGCTGCTCAAGCTGACCCACCATGCTTTGTCAAGGGAAGTCTTTGCTTCAGGAGCGCTTTCAGCCTGTGAATTTATGGCAGGAAAGCAAAACGGGTACTTCACAATGGACGATATCGTAAGCGAAAAATTGAGAGACATCTGAAAATTAGCGGCGCAGAGTATTCTGTGCCGCTTTAGATTGCACGGTATAACCAAAATATTTGCTTTTCATAGCCCTTTTGGGATGGTTTATTAGTTTTTTTGTTATGCTTCCTGTTTGGTGATACTGTTCAATCATCTGCAGAGGTTTTTTCGTCCATGCCAATTCCAAAGCCGCTTGCCTCCCCGATTTGCCGCTATGCGGGATGCTTTGGTGCCCAACTCGGCAAAGGGCGTTATTAAGCCCACGCCACATTTGGCGGCGGGCTGCAAGGTTGGCAAACAGCATGGCGATTCCGTCCGCATAACGATAAAAGGAGCGGGGTAAACGATGATAACACCATATCTGGCTTTCAACGGCCAATGCAAAGACGCGCTTGATTTCTACCGCGGCGTCTTTCATTGCGATGAGCCGAAAATCATGCCTTACAGCGACTATATGCCAGAGGGGTCGAAAACGCCGCCTGAGCTGCTGCGCGAGTGGGTTATGCACGCCGAGATGGTCATCTGCGGCACGAATGTCTGGTTTGCCGATGAAGGAACGCCGCCGGTAGTGGGCGATAGTATCAAGCTGTCTGTCACGGTTCCAACTAAGGCTGAAGCTGCGGCGATTTTTGACGCGCTTTGTGGCCAAGGTGTTGTGACGCTCCCGCCTACTGAGACTTTCTATAGTGTGTTCCACTCCGCTGTGATTGACAAATTCGGTGTGGAGTGGAACGTTGTGGCGGAAGAAGCGCCGCAGGTGTAAATGGCCATTTGGATTAATGGCGCTTTTGGCACAAGGCAAAGCTAGCGGGAGAAGCTTAACGACTATGTGCACACGCACTTAAATCAAGAGGTAAAGGGGGATCTTTAACAATGGAAGATATTAAGTGGCCGACACCGGAGGAAATATCCGGCATGCTAGAGGGCTTGAAAGATATAAAACTACCTGCACCAGAGGAAATAGTTGGCATGCTGAAGGGTATGAAAGAAGACTTTAAAGATATCAAATTGCCCACAGAAGAGGAAATAGGCGAAATGCTGAAAGGCCTTAACCTGTTTGCGCAAGACCTAAAAGGGAGGATCTTTAACGATAACAGAGATTAGAGTATATGCGCCAGAGGAAGCAGCTGGAATACTGAAAGCCACACAGCGCACTCTCTACAACTACATCCAAGATGGGCAAATACCAGAGGAGCCGATATGGGACTCCATCACTACAGGAACCAAGAACAGGCACAAAGGGAGCTAGCAGGGAAAGCAGGCGTCAACCCAGCAGCCCTTCTTTTGTAAATAGGCATTAACGGAAGTAGAAACATGCAAAAACAATAGCCTTTTGAGCACAGATGCTTGAGCGCTATATGATGATAGCACATGCCATAATGGCATGAACAGAACATATACAACAGGCTGCAATTTAACGGACTTTCCGGAAACGATAAAAAGGTGTGTATCAAAAGTAAAAACCGACGGGATTTATTTGCGGCGTTCTGCGGCTGCTGCGATCCAGGGCGGCTAGCATTTTGGGTGATGATAACTTGATAACTGAAGAATAGATAGACATTGGGCATATGGGCGAAGAAACCGTTGTGGATGGAATTGCGTGTCTTGTGGATTTTCACTGCAACATGATGAAAATCTGTTTCGGTGTGCAGCTTGCGCCACATTCGATAAGTGTGCTATAGCTAAATGAAAATTCGCCCCTCACTCCCGAGAGGCGAATTGGATGTTAGATTTTTCGTGCGGAGAAGTTACTCTTCCTCAGTCGCTTCAATTGGATTTTCGTCTGCTCCCTTTGAATTATCCGAGGTTTCCTTGATTGGTTTTGTGACAGAAGACACAATCTACTCAATTGTGTCTGTTATTGGTTGCCCGTTTAGCGCCTTGTTCTCGACATCCAGTTTTTTCATAAGCTCTGGAATGCGCCCTAGGACTTTCGTCATCACATCGGCTTCATCGCCTCTGCCTCCACCAAGGTCGATAAATTGCGCTTTTTCTCCAAGGTTTGCCATAACAGTCGCTACGCTTGTGGCGACTTGGATTCTTACGTGCTGCAAATTACTAGTGGACGATGTCCCAAGCTCCGTAGAATTTCAAAACAAAAACACAGCTCCATCCACTATGGTATAATTGTGTTAGTGAACAAAAAATACTAAGTGAAATGGAGCTGCTATAATGGAAGCATACCAGAAAGAAAGCAAGCCAGTCAAGCAGGCTGTGCAAGTTATTGGCCAGGAGGCGGTCATTGGGAAAGCAAGCCAGGGGCTGCTGGCATTGCCGCTGGAGACCGGGCTGGATGTGATCGTCCAGCTAATGGAAAAAGAAGTTGAAGGTCTTGCAGGCGAAAAAGGGAAGCACGACAAAGACAGGGCTGCATACCGCCACGGCAAGGAGCAGGCAAAGGTTGCCATGGGCGGCAAGAAAATCGCTGTGGGCAAGCCCAGGGTGCGTGCAGTAGACGGCAGCGGAGAAATAGCCCTCGAAACGCTTTCGCTCTTCCAGAATGAGGACCCGCTGAACGATTCAATCCTTTCCAGGCTGCTGGCTGGTGCCAGCGCCCGCAAATATGTGCGGACAGAGCAGTCCGCGGAGCCAGCCGCGCAAGAGTCGAATATGAGCAAGAGCGAGGTGTCCCGCAGGTTCAAGGAAGGCATGAAAACAGCTATGGAGGAATTTTTCGGCCGCAAAATATTTGGCGGATATCCAGCGCTGGTGCTTGACGGGATGCAGTTGGGGAAAATAACCATTGTGGCTGCAATGGGGACCAGGGCAGGCGGCACAAAGCAAATGCTGGGCATTGTGGAGGGCGGCTCCGAAAATAGCGATGTTGTGAAAAGGCTTTTGGCGGATTTGGCCGGGAGGGGCTTGGATCCAAGCGAGCCCAGGCTATGTGCCATAGACGGCAGCAAAGCCCTTGCCAAGGCGATAGAAGACACGTTCGGGGGCAAGGCGGTTGTCCAGCGCTGCCAAGCGCACAAGAAGCGCAATGCGCTCAGCCGCCTGACAGAATCCGGGAAAAGCGAGGTTGCAAAGCGCCTTAGTTTGGCATATATGGAATTTGAATACAATGAGGCCCTTTCCTGCCTCGAGAACATAGCGGCTTATCTTGAAATGAGATACCCCGCAGCCGCTGCAAGCCTGCGCGAAGGCATGGAGGAAACCTTGGCAGTGGCGCGCCTGGAAATCCCAGGGCTGCCGAGGGCGGCTGTATGCTCTACAAACCCGATCGAGCCGGCGAACTCGTCTTGCGCTGGAGTTATACGGAGGGTATCCAATTTCAATAATGGCGAGACAGCCCTTAGGCAGGCAGCCGCAGGGTTCATGGAAGCAGAGAGGGGATTCAGGCGCATTAAAGGTTACAAGCAAATCCCTTCCCTTATTATAGCACTTGAACGTGAGACCGATAAAAAAATAAAGTCTACAAGTATAGCTTAAAAAATATAATTTGCCTTTAAAGTGGATGGATATCAAATTCCACGGAGAATGGGACACCATCTGAACAAGATTTGATAAGATGAAAGATATCGGCTACATTAGGATTTTTTATGTAAGGCATTATCCGAGAAGAGCGGCAAGCCATGGATTACATTAAACGAGATATGGAAGCAGAGTTTTTACTTGCCTCGACAGCTTTAAAGTGGTGGCAAAGTGGCGACAATGTGGCAATACAACCATGATTAAAAACTCATTGAGGGCAGCGACAGGAAGTATGTCACACTTGATGACATAGTCAACCGCAATGTTACGAAAACCGACCTTCGCGCATTCATCCAAACCTACTCGCCGCTGGTCTTCATCGACGAGGTGCAATATGCGCCCGAGTTGTTTAGCTATATCAAAACGCAAGTGGATGAATTGCAGCAAAACGGGGATTATTGGCTATCAGGTTCACAGATATTCCGTCTAATGCGGGGAGTCAGTGAAAGCCTTGCGGGATGTGTGGGATTGCTCGGTTTATTACCTTTGTCCCAAAATGAAATCTATAACCACAAGCCATGCCAACCGCTTGAACTCGAGTTTGATAGTTTGAAAGCAAGGGCAAGCGGAATCCCCAGTGCCACGCCAGTGATATTTTCACACGGATTTACAACGGCGGCATGCCGCAGGTTATTTCCGAAGGCGCAGATAGCCGCGACCGGTTCTTGAAGATTACAGCATGGGTGAATTGGCCTCCATCCAAGGCGATACGCAAAAACAGGGCATATGGCGATGTTTAAATTCTGACACCGCTGTGCCCTGTGTTTTTTTTTGCAAAATGGGATGTAGCCCTGCAGTTTAGAGGAATCCGAGGATTGTCCTGAACATCGAGTCTTCGTATGACTGTACCTGTTTTGCAATCAAGCCGTGGAGCTCCGGAAGTATATAGTCAAGGGATGCTTCGTAGTCAGCCGCATTGACATAGTATTTCGATTTGAAATCCGGCAAGTCTTTTAAGGTTGCGGTAATGGTGTCTTCTTTTTTTGTTGTGACGCTTGCTTCCCCTGCATTGTCATAGAATGCGTTCTCAGCCACATAGTCAAGCACCGCATAGAAATTCTCCAGGTTTGTGCTTCCAAGGGTCAATGGGCTCTTGTCGAAGCAGAACCAGTAGTTGCCGCCTGGAGCCATGATGTCAACAAGCTCTTTTGCCTTGTCGATACATTGTTGTTTGGATCCGGTCTTTGTGAGCGTTATCGGGTAGAAGCCACCCAAAATATGTTTTTTGCCCAGTTTGTCTTTGGTGAGTTGTGGATCGCCAAATTCGAAGTAAAGGCGGGTTTGCTGTGGCAGGTCGTAGAGATGGTCTAGGTAGCGCATCCAGTTGTCTTCGCAGAATACCGAGAATTGCTGGCCGTTCTCTGCAGTTGCATGGATGAGTTTGTAGAATGATGGGTAGAAGAACTTCTCAAATTCTGGTGTTCGCATAAAGGTTGGCATATGCCCTGGCATGCCTGCTGCGCCCATATATGATGGCACTGCCGGTTTTGCGTAATGGACTAGCATTGGCAGGACTGCCTCTGTTGCCGCGATGACTTTTTCAGGATAGCGCTTGATATCCGATACGATATTGCTGAATCCTCTTGGATAGTCGGAAATAAAATCAAATGGCGCAAGCGAGCGGGAAGCATGGGCTGGGTTGTTCGAGAAGAAGCCATACTTTTCTTGGAGGCCAGCGGTCATCCTAGCCCTTTCTGCCCTGTAGTTGGTGTTGGCCTGCAGAGCCATCGCAAAAATCAAGCCTCTGCGCAAAGGATCGGTATCGAGGTTTGTATAGATGCGCGGCAAGATTTTTTCGATAAGGCAATCATAAGGGTTGGCAATGAATTCGTCATACTCGTCCGCATGGAGTGTGGAGATTTCGGGGTGTTGAATGAATCCGGATCGACTCATAACGTAGCCGGTTGATCCCATCATGTGTTGGAAGAGGGGCACTCTGAACGCATCTGACGGCGTCGTGTCAGTTTTCATGTACTGTACAACATCGTCTATCGCTTTTGGCAAGCCTTCTTGCGTCCACTGGGTGTAACCGAGGTCAAGATTAGCATTCTGCATGCACAGCTCGCAGGGGATGCCTACACTTATCGGCACGCGTTTTGGAATAATGCCGCCATATAGGTCATGGAAAAGTTTCGATCGCTCTTCATAAAGCTCTTTTATATCCATAGTTTTCTTTCCTCCTTGATTTTTCTTTCTGTTTTGTTTTAGGGAAAACTGTCACACAAGTTGAATTTTAGCAACTTTGCTCATTTTGTACACTAAAAACACTTGAATTATTTGAAATATTTGTGCAATTAAATATAGTTCAAAATTCGATTTCAATACAATCTTACAAGGTTTGGCCAATAGCGTCAAGAGAGTAATTCAATTTTATACATTTTTTGCTTGTAAATGACAGTACAAACCAGCTTTTCAAATTGTGTCTGGGCTAATCCACGACTCTATATCAATTTTCGCTAAGAAGCAAGCAGTACGATGCCAGCCGCTAGGCGCCTAATTGCAGAAATTGGACATAATGATTTTAAATTGCGACAAAATGATATTTTTTGAATAGATTCTAAAATATGGATTACACTAGATGCTTTCTAGTGGTAGAATATTAGCAAGGAAAACGAGAAGAAAGGGAGTTACAATAGCTATGAACACAATGGAAGCAATCAAAGCAAGAAGGAGCATACGCAGCTTCAACGCAAATCCAGTCGAGGAAGAGAAACTGCAAGCGATTCTTGAAGCAGGGGCTTGCGCGCCAAATGGAGCTGGCCTTGCTGTGTTCTACACAGTCGTCAGCGGCGATTCCTTGGAAGCGGTCAAGGGAAAGGCTGCAGTAGCGATGAAAAAAGAAGAAGGATTTGACCCGTTCTTTGGCGCCCAAACCGCAATCTTCATGTCAGCCGCACCTCACCCGCTTGGAATAGACGTAGCAAACGCCGCATGTTCTGCTGAGAACATGATGATAGCCGCAACAGATTTAGGTGTGGGCTCGATCTATCTGTTGGGTTTCCTTGCAGGTATTTTGAATAGTGATGAGACTTTCCCAAGTTTCTTAGGGCTGGATGAAGGGCAAAAACCGATTCTCTGTTTGGCAATTGGCTATACAGACAATCCGCCGGCACCACGTGAAGTTGCAATCAAGAATGTTGTATACCTAAAATAGCAGGTCAAAAGATAGGCAGAATGCCATGTTCTTTTGAAAACATAACACTTGCAACATGTTATCGGACAAGCTATAGCAAGCGGGGAACAGGATTAGAACTGTTTTCCCGCTTGTTTTTTCACTTGTGGCTCTAAGCCTTGCCATCATCCCATTTTTGAATGTGCTGTACATTGCTGCGGACAGCTTCACGGCAGAGGGGATTTGATTTTTGCCTTTGGTGTCCGGATAGCTCCGCTTGCGCTTGTTGCCGTTTGGGTAGCGTATCTGCTATTCTTTAAATTTAAGACAAGGAAACTTATGGCTGTCGCCATTTTGGTGCTTTTGCATGTGTGATGGACGTGTATATCGACTACCTGTTAGCAAAACTGCTTAGCCAGCCATGGCCGCAGATTTTTACGGCTATCAATTTCTTGGCGATGTTCGGCGCTGGCGCGACAATATTCATATGCGTAGCCGCAGGAGGATTAGCGGGTAAAAAAATACGCTATTGGCTGAGAATATATGCGAAGCTTTTCGGGCAATACGCATCCAGCATGCTAAGCCGGTATTATAAGATAGGCAAGTGTGGGGAGGGAAACAGGCTTGTATTGCTGCGTTGATGAGGTGTAGAGATAAATGAGCCCCAGGCTGGCATGCCAAGTATTGTCTGGAGCTAGTCCCTTTTCCGCCATAAAGCGCAGTTTTAAGCAACTTTCATTGGCATTTTTATCTGGTCTGGTTTTTGTTGTTTGCCAGCCCTCGCGTAAAGTTAGAAGATAGATGGTGTCTTGAGCCAAAACAATCTAATAAGTTTCTATTCTCATTTCTATGTTGTCACGGCCGAAGAAAGCAAATGCGACAAGATAGATGCTTTTTTTGCCGCCAATGTACTTTGCATGGTATCCTCTTTCAAGAATTTGGCTCATTGCTTCTTGTAATAAACTGTCAAATTTTTTTGATTTTACATCGTGGTCTGCATCAGGCGGGCACTCAGAGTATTTGAACTCCATTACATAGACTTTGTCACAAAGCTCAAGCACTGCATCAACACAGCCTCTTGAAGTGGAAACCTCGACATCCATCTCAAATCCCAAGACAACCAAAACTGCATAGAAGATAGAATGGTAATATGCTTCCCTGTCAACGTGGAGTTGGTACGGAATTGAGGCGAACAAACTACGCAGTATCTCTAACATGCCATGCAAGTCCCCAGTCGCTAAAGATTCCATAATACGGATTTTCGTTGTATCGACAAAGTGGCTGCTGTTGTCAGTAAGCTCGCAAACCAATTGCAGGGTAAATGCTTCATTGACTTCCTTGTTTGGGATTTCCAGTTGGTAGTAGGGCTCGCCTTCCCTGTATATCGTTTTTGCGACAGTGAGATAGCCTGTTTGGAAAAGAAGCAGCGCCAAGTCCATTTTATTGATGTCGAATATGTCCATGGCTTTTTCAGACACTTCAAGATTCTTAAGCCCAAGGTAAGAGTAAGGTTTGTCCTTGATGATATCAATAAGGAATTTTGGCGTTCCACTGGCATACCAATAGCTAGAAAATCTCTTCTGCTGTAAAAAACTGAGAAGCGAAAACGGGTTTATCAACCTGTTTTCGCCATCCCATGAATACCCATCATACCAATCCATTATTTTGTTCCGCAAGCCGCCATCTACTTGGAGATCGTCCAATGTTGACAAGATTTCGATATGGTCTCCAAAATAATCGTCTAGATCGCCAAGCCCGATGCCACAGATATTTGCATACTTTTTCGTCATGGTAATATCCAGCAAGTTGTTCAATTCTGAAAAAATTGATGTTTTCGCAAATTTGGATACACCAGTGAACATTGTGAACCTTAGGTATTGGTCCATAGACTTGAGTATGCCAAAGAAGCCCCTTAGCACATTCCTATTCTCCTCTGCTGTTTTTGCATCTAATATGTGGTCGATAATCGGCTTGTCATACTCGTCTATCAAAACAACGACTTGCTGGTTGTATTTTTTATATAAATACCTGATTAAGTGTTTAAACAAGTCAGATGGGATTCTGTGTTCGGATTCCAAGCCTTCTTCTCCAGCCAGCATTTTCAGCTCTGCAGCCAGCGACTCTTTCAGCAACTCTGGGGTCTCATTTGCTATGTTGCTCATGTCAAAGCGCACAACTGGGTATTTTTTAAACTCATAGTCAGAATTGTATATCCACAAGCCTTTAAATAGCTCTTTATCGCCACTAAAAACTTCACTTATCGTGTCAAGCAACAACGATTTGCCAAAACGTCTTGGCCTCGAGACAAAGTAGTATTTTGCATCATTGAACAGGCTATAGATATAACTTGTCTTGTCAACATAAACATATCCGCCGTGAATTATTTCCCTGAAATTTTGTATACCCAATGGAAGCTTTTTCATGGATCCCACCTTCACTTTATATATTATTCTTAGGTTTCCGCCACTACGGGCAGAGAATCAGCCAGCTTGATTTTGCTAGCAAAAATTCTCCTTAAATCAGCCAAGCCGGGACATACCAATTGCTCTTGTCAATGGGTAATAAATTTGATGCCAAACATACTACTGCTCCTATTCCGATTTCTGTTTTTAGATGGGCTGCGCCGCTTAACCTATTCTCGTCTCCAGGATCTTCTGTTATTGGCCTTAACACAGAAAAACTACTGGTTGCTACTTTTGGCGCAGACCCTTTCTTAATTTCAATCGGATTGACAATGTTATTCTGGTGTATAATAAGATCTATCTCTTTTTGTTTTGGTCTCTATAGAAGAACAATGGAGGTCTTTGGCCATTATTGATAACTTTTTAATATTTCTGACACGACCCATGTCTCAAAAAAAGCACCGTCCATGGCGCTGGCTTCTAGAAATTCAGATGAATTGACACGTGCAAGATACACGCAAAGCCCAGTGTCTAAAAGACAACCTAACGGCATGTTCCATACGCCCAAACAGCTTTTCTGGTACTACTTGGAATGGGCCAAATCCTGTTGCGTCAATTTCATTATTCGACAATCCGAGCATTCTCACTATTCCTGCACGCCCTTCAAGTGATTCTGTCACGTTTTTCATTAAATGAAATGTCTGTGACCCAGTTAGCCAGAAATCACCGTTATTCTTGTGGATGTCAACATAAACCTTAATATAGTCAAAAAGCTCTGGCGCATATTGTACCTCATCAATAACAACAGGAGGCGCATATCGCTGTATAAACAATTCTGGATCAGATTTTGCGAAAGCCCTGTCAGAAGGGGTGTCGAGTGCAACGTATCTCCTGTCTTTTTGCGCCAATTGTTGTAGCACTGTTTTTTTTCCAACTTGGCGAGGACCTGTCAGAAATAATATTGGAAACATGTTGCTTATTTCCGTCAGCACAGATTCTATGGCTCGTCCAATGAAAGGCATATAATTCCCTTATAATATGTATATTAAAATGCTATTTTAGATTAACATAAACTACATAAAATAATCAACCAATACTTCGGGTCATATCCCCGCTTGTCCATGCCCAAGACATCCTCCATATGAAGCACAGACTCTGCGCCATTAGATCCCTGACCTCGCTTTCATCCAAGAGAGTTTTATGTTTGTTTGTCGGCATGGCAGCCTCTCCTCAAGCAAATATTGCTATTTTGGGCAGTTTACCATGTTTTCTCATATTCTGACTTGATTTCGATACAGTTTTAATCTTTACAAGCACTAGATTGTTATTTTGAAAATGGCCTAAAGTGCTTGAAAGTATGTATCCATTGCTAATTATTACCATCAAATCCAGCGTGTAAGACCCAAAGATGCTTTTATTTACATTAGAAGCTTCCCGTATTAAGGCTGTAAGCTGGACTGTCAGTGCTCTTAGTAGTTAGTGAATGAATCAACTTGTTAGGTATGAGCTACTATTTCATGGCGGGTTGATAGAGCTGCAAAAACAAGCTATAATCATCTTATTTACAATACATGGCAATACAAGGATGCGAGCAATTAGATGCCAATTAGCATAGACATAGACAAGATCGCCATCTACCTTGACTCCAGATGCACACTGTCGCCCAGGCAAGGAAGCCCAAAGCAGACAGGTTTGGAGCCTATCCACAAAACTGTGTTCAATAACAAGAGCTTTGCCCCTAAAGAGCATATTGTTGAAGCTCTTGCAACTTTCTACGCTAACAAGAAAAACATTAGAGGCATTTGGGACAGCCTTACAGAGATTGAGCGGGAGTTTTTAACTCCAATTGTCCATACAAAAGGTAAAGAATTCCTTCCAACAACAATTGAAACAACAAAGAGACACAACCTCAGTTTTGAATTTGAAAACAGTTGGGGGCAAAATACCAGCGTTTTGGACAACTGCCGGTTTGCCAACCTTATATTTCTACACCTGCTTGAGATAAACAATATACAGTCAAAAGCGCCAATACTCTTCCCAAATGGCAGGGAAATGCCTTGGTTTGTTGTCGATGCCCTTGATGATGCAGTGGGCAAGTTCCAATATGAATATACAGAGTACGTCCCAAACAAAAAAGATATTATCATTTGCCGTGAAGGCAGGCTTTCTGACTTTGCTGCCTTGACCCGTTTGGCAGCAAGCGAGCGTTTCAAGGCAAAACCAAAAACCTATGACATTACTAAAGCCAAACTTGCGAAAATGCCTTTAGCTATAGGCTTTGATGAAGTTTGTGACAGGGATGGCAAATTCTGCTCTCCAAAAGAAGCCAGACGCAACAACGACTTCAAGGTTGCCCTTCCCATGTTCCTGTTGGCTGCAAACTCCGGCCTTCTTGACATAGACAGCGAAGGCGATACAACTCCAGGAAAAGAGTCAGCCGACATGCTTTCATGGGCTTACAGCGAGCTGGCTAAGATAATGCTCCAGGATTATATGAGATCGGATATGATATATGAGCTTGCTTATGTGACATATATAAGAGCTTATGATGGCAATTCGTGGATCCAGTGGCCTGAGGCAAGGCAATCGATGCTGAGCCTTTTAAAACCTGTCCAATTAACGAGTTTGTCAAGTTCGCGGATTTTGACAGGTATGCGCAGATGTTCCACAGAGATTTCTTCAGGAGGCTTTTGAATTGCGCCGTATTTATAAGCGGCTACAATAAATCCTACAGGTCAAGCGAGCCTAGCTGGGAAGAGTGCGAAGCCCAGATATTGCGCCTGTTCCTTTCTTTTTTGTCTGTGATCGGCATGGTGGATGTCGCTTACACGCAAGATGCCCCCCGCATTTCTGATGGGGATTTTTGTGTAGGATCGCCGGATTCAGGATAACCAATCTAGGGGCATGGGCGTTTGGCATGTCAGGCTCATATGAAGAGCTTGCGGCTCCCGACACCCAAGCCGCAGATGGGCAATTGCTAGTCCTAGCCGACTATACTGTAGTGATTTCAGGCCTGAAGCCACGCATTGAGCATGAGACATACTTGAGCAAATTCCTCTCGAAAATATCCGATGATGAAAACGCTGTTATCTACAAAATTAACTTCAATTCGATTGCGAAAGCGCATAGCGCAGGCATATCTCCAAAAAAATTAAAAGGATACTTGGAAAAAGCGAGCAGCGAGCCGCTGCCAGCCAATGTGGCGCGGGCTTTTGACGATTGGCAAGCAAAGGCTGGCAGAATAAAAATCAGGCATCTGGCAGTCCTGGAGACTGATGATGCTATATTGCTTGAAGAAATAAAGCATATGAAGGGAATGGGCAAAGTTATTACAAGCCAGCTAAAAAAACTCGGTGTCAATAAGTGAAAGCCAAGTTAAAAAAGCCAAGCCTAATCGAGTCGAACGGCTGGCTGGTCGACTAGCCAAAGGCATATTGCAGCAGCGCCGGCAAACATTGCACTTGCCCATCCGCTGCATGGATGCTAAGATTGTTCTAGAATGACTGTGAGGTGTATATATCTTGGCGACAAACATAGCCAAACCTGGTGCCCATCCGGCTCTAGATAGCCTTCTCAACACAGTGTTTGAGGCAGACTGCCTAGAAAAAATGCAAGATATTCCCGATTGGTCCATTGACATGGTATTGTGCGACCTGCCTTACGGCATAACACAAAACGTGTGGGACAGCTACATACCGCTAGACCAATTATGGGAGCAATACCTTCGCATACTAAAACCCAAGGGAGTCGTCGCCCTGACATCATTTGGGGTTTTTACCGCAAAACTAATCCTCAGCCAGGAAAAGCTCTTCAAGTACAAGTGGATATGGGAAAAGTCAAAATCGACGAATTTTCTCAATTCGAAGAGGCAACCCCTTCGCAAACACGAGGATGTCTGCATTTTCTACCGGAGCCAGCCTACATACAACCCCCAGATGTCCCAAGGGGAAGCCTATGACAAGGGCGTGCGCAAAGCCCAGATGAGCGGAAGCTACGGGGATTTCAACCCTGTCAGGGTGCAAAGCGGCGGCATGCGCTATCCCACCGATGTTGTCTACATCAAGACAGCTGAAGCGGAAGGGGAAGTTGTCCATCCTACCCAAAAGCCAGTCGAGCTGGGCAGGTATTTTGTGCGCACATACACAAATCCGGGGGATGTCGTCCTCGACAACGCATGCGGCAGCGGTTCTTTTCTTGTCGCAGCTCTTCTAGAGGGCAGGAATTTTATCGGAATTGAGAAAAATGAGGATGTCGCCCTTTTTAAGCGTGGCGATATCGATTATATCGAAGTGAGCGCCACACGTCTGGAAACTGCTTGGCGCTCAATGGGCAGTGATGGCAAACAGGGCGTTTACATAAGCCCTTTGATCGAAAGCTTTAAATAAAAATGGAGCAGGCAAATGCCTGGCGCCAGAAACAGGGATTGGTTGTTGTTGCTGGCTTATCCCGCATCTCTGGTTATCAAAACAAATAGCTGATAATAATGCGCATTGCTGTTGTGAAAAAAAAGTGTATGTGGAGAAATACACTCCACATACACACCAAACCAAATCCCGTTATCGCTAAAAACGCTTTGACAGGGATTTTTCCCAGAGCCGCAGTATCCCAGCCACGCTGACCATAGCTGGAAGCAGCCAAAAGGCATGGTTGAAGCTTACCGCTGTATCTGGGTTCCCGTACGCCCTGTCAACGGCAGGCCGCAAGCTCCACCGGTTTTGTGCAATAAAAGCAGCTGGCCGGCCAGGGCCTCTTGGCCTTAGCGCATTGTCGCCACCTGGCTCCGGTATAGCGATGCCAGGCCCGGGCTTGTCTTTTACATTGAAGAAGTTGGCAGAATGGCGCTTAAACTCCCCCCGCTCAACTATAAAATCCCCGACGAGATCCCCCCTGCTTGGCTTGTACCCGTTTGATCCGCTTGCCACTTGCCAGATCCTGCAAACATAAACTCCAGGATCTAGGCGGTAAAACTTGCCATCCAAAGTAGTAGAAGCCATATTCTTGTTTTTTTCTATAACCAGCTTCACATACTCGGTCCCTTCTCCAACGATCTCGATGCCATATTCAAAGACCAGGTTTATGTTTGATGCCAAATTTAAAACATTGGTGATCTCAAAGCCCAGGCCCCCATATGTGCAAACATTGTCAAATCTTTCGACTGCTTTCACTGCATTCCCTGGCTCTACAGTGGCCTGCCCGGCTGCCACTTTGTGCACAGGCTCATAACCTGTGTCGTTTGCCTCTTGGGCTACGCTGTAGGTGTAAGCGCCTGCAGGCAAGTTGCTTATCTGGATAATGGCAGATGCTGATTTTTTGCCTTTGGGGACTGTCAATGAAGCTTGCGTTGTGCTGTTCCCGATTGTAATCGTGTATGAGAACCTCAAGTCTCCAAGCATTGCCTCTATATCAAGGGTGTTTTGGATTTCAAATTCTATGGCGCCTAAACCTGCAGGAGGGGGTGGCGGGCCAGGATCCGGGCTGGCTTCTTCGGTATCTTGTATCTCCTCCTCGCCCATTGCTCCCTGGGATGCCGCAGATGCTAGAATCCTGCTGCCTCTTGCTATTGGAGCCGATATTATATATGCAATGGCTACAATAACAATTAGTAATTTTTTCATATATTCCATTAATCTCCTTTTGTCCATGTTGTCCTTTGATTACTGATGCCTCGTCGACAAGCAGATCGTAAAGCCTTTAAAATGGCTAATTTTCAATGATTTCTATTTAATCGAATCTGCGTCCAATCAATTTTATTGTAGCAATAAATTTATAAAATAATATTAAAACATAATTAAAACGATTACAATCAGGAAGGATCCGGGATTAATTGCGCATATAAAAAAAATGCACAAAAAAAGAAAAAACCGGCTAACGCTGCCCTTTAGCGTATTGCCGGCTTTTCATTGCTTAGCAAGTGAGCATGGTATTGGAGGATCCAAATGGGATCCTGTGTTTGTTTTCCCTCGCCTGAGCTGCGGCAGGGCTGCCCTAAAACAAATCTTCAAAGCAACAGACGTAAGTGTGCTGTCTGGCGCAGGCCGCCAAGCTGAAACGGCCAAAGCGCCAATTCTGCAAAGCAGCCGAATGGCCATATCCGGCGCTTTTTGCAGCGGATATCCAAATTTAGAACATGAGAGGTGCCCCACATAGCTGACAGGTTCGAGCCCGCCTGCCCAAGTCGCCAGGGCAGCGATAGGTGAAGTGGGCAATAAGGCAGCCAAAGCGCCTATGTGCCCTTAACAGTGCGCATAGAGAGCTTTCGAGTCAAGGTTCTGTGCTTGTTGCTGGTTTTCCCAATTGGCAATACAGCGCCATTTGCAATGCATACTGGATGCCAAGATGCTCTATTGATGGCTGTGCCTTTAAAGCATTCTCCCGCTTGGCAACCGTTGGCATGTGAAACTAGCCTTTTGGGTAAATGTGCAAGTCTAAGCTTCATTGCAATGTAATTATAATATAGAACAATACATAAAAACAATGCGCAAGTTATTCACATCGAGGGTTATGTAAAGAACAGTGTATTATAATAAAACGCAAATATACTACCCACAGGCAACCTAGGTTTTTGACTACTGGAAGCAAACGAAAGCTTTGCCTAACAAGCCCAAACCCAAAAAAATGCGCTGGCAAAGGAATTGTGCCAAATATCTATGATTTGAGGGAAAAAAGCCAATATCTTTTCGCTACAAGCCAGTTTTATAGTAATTTGCGAAATGTAGCAGTTATGGTTCCCAATAATTTCTGAAATAATTTCTGTATTTTTTTTCAATGAAACGACCACAAGGCTGATAAGCAATTTAGGAAGCTTGAAAACAATTTGTAAAAAATTAACAAATTAACATACGAGACCTCGATTCGATTTAGTTGCTATGTTACAATTGAAAGAAGCTTGAACGAAAAAACTCTATTTGATTTGAAAACCATTAGTGTATAACAAAAGCTAAAAGCCAACACCGTTCGATAATACAGAATTGTGCCAATTTATAGTGCGTTGAATCTAACAAAAGGAGGGTTTATGCCTCAATTAGTATGCGAAAACTTGACACTAGGCTACGATGGGAACAACATAATCACCAACCTGTCTTTCGAGGTTAACGCCTCTGACTACTTATGCATTGTCGGGGAAAATGGCTCCGGCAAAAGCACATTGATAAAAGCTGTCGCAAACCTCATATCCCCTGTATCAGGATCTATCAGGAAGGGAGGCGGCCTGAAAGCCAACGAGATCGGATACTTGCCCCAGCAAACTGCAGTGCAAAAAGACTTTCCCGCCTCAGTGGAGGAGGTTGTCCGCTCCGGGTTCATCAACAGCAGCGGGCTGCGCCCGTTTTACACCAAGGAGCAGAAACTGCTTGCAAAGGAAAATATGGAAAGGCTGGAAATTTACGGTTTGGCAAAGCGTTGCTACCGTGAGCTGTCAGGCGGCCAGCAGCAGAGGGTGTTGCTGGCCAGGGCGCTGTGCGCCACCCGCAAGCTTCTTTTGCTGGACGAGCCAGTGGCAAGCCTGGATCCCCAGGCTTCTAGTGGAATGTATGACATAATAGCTAAACTCAACAATACAGTGACGACAATAGTTATGGTTTCCCATGACATTGCCATATGCGTCAGCTATGCGTCCCATATACTGCATATCGGAGGCCGATCTGCCCTTTTCTTTGGCGCAAAGAAAGACTACTTGAATAGCGAATATGGGCGCAAGTTCGCTGGGCTGAGAGGAGTGAATAGGCGAGATGGATACTATTAATAAGCTGGTTATGTATTTCGAATACCCATTTGTGCGATCTGCCCTCCTTGTGGGTATGCTTATAGCCCTTTGCTCTGCTTTGCTTGGCGTCACATTGGTGTTGAAGCGCTTCTCTTTCATCGGGGACGGCTTGTCCCATGTGGCTTTTGGCGCCACGGCAGTAGCTGCGGCGCTGCAGATGGCAAACCAGTTCTGGCTGGTACTGCCTGTGACAATCGTATCTGCTGTTTTGCTGCTTGCATCAGGCCAAAACTCAAAGACCAAGGGTGACGCTGCCGTTGCTATGGTCTCGGTGGGCTCATTGGCATTAGGCTACCTGGTGATGAGCCTCTATTCCAAATCAGCGAACTTGTCGGGTGATGTGTGCTCGACCCTCTTTGGGTCGACTTCTATACTGACATTGACTGGAACTGGGGTGTTGTTGTGCATAGCGCTCTCAATCCTTGTTGTCGCAGTGTTTTTGCTGTTTTACCACAAGATTTTTGCAGTGGTCTTCGACGAGGAGTTTATGTCGGCGACTGGGGTCGATGCAAAGGCTTACAATTTTATGTTGGCGGTTGTTATAGCTGTTGTGATAGTATTGGCGATGAATTTGGTAGGGGCTCTTTTGATATCTGCGTTGGTGATCTTCCCGGCGTTGTCGGCTATGCGAGTCTTCAAGAGCTTTTTTGCCGTCAGCGTCTGTGCTGTGGTTGTCTCGGTTTGTTGTGCTGCTTTGGGTATATTGGCATCGATAGCCATAGGCGCGCCAGTAGGCTCGACAATCGTGGCAATCGATATAATTGGTTTTTTCCTGTTCTCCATTGTTGGCGCAATTTCCGGAAAAAATCCAGCAGTGTGATCTATGGAAATTCAAAAAAATATACTGCTGTTCCAACAGCGCCAAGGCTGCAGCATTAAAATAATTGATGCCAATGGGACAATCCTGGTTTCAAAAAGTTTTGGCAAAATAACAGCCAAATTTAAAAAATACTTGACAAGCAAACTCCAATATGTTTAAATATTTCAAAAGCTGTGACGGAGAGAAAGATATCCTCACTCAGCATGCCAAGCGCTTAATGCTGGCAATTAGAGATACTGCGGGTGGTGCAAGCAGTTGCTGACGGATATGTAAATACACTTCTGAGCTGATACTCTGAAACCAAGTAGGAGTATACGGATGCCCGCCGTAATAGGGGCAGGGATTGTTTGATCCTGGCAAAGAGGCGGTTTATTCAAACCGCAATTAGGGTGGTACCGCGGGAATGAATTCTCGTCCCTGAGCAAGTGAGAGCTTGCCCAGGGACTTTTGTTTTTTGGGCAAGAATTAAAAGGAGAAAAATGAAATGAAAAGCCTACTCAAAAAAGGGAGATCTACAATCGCAGTCGTCATGCTAATAAGCTTGCTTATGCCTGTATTGGCGGGATGCGGAAGTGGTGGAGACACACAGGAATTAAAACTAGCCCACTTTTGGCCGGCCTCACATCCGGTTGAGGTTGAACTGATCCAACCTTGGATCGCCGCAGTTGAAAACGCGACTGAGGGCAGGGTAAAAGTCACCAGCTATCCAGGGGAAACCTTGATGACATCAGCTGAGATATATGAAGGGGTTAAAGAAGGCGTCGCCGACATTGGTTTGTCATGCTTTTCATATACCAGGGGCCAATTCCCCGTGTTAGAAGTTTTTGAATTGCCAGGCGTTATATACAATGATTCAGCTGCCGCTACAAAAGTTGCCTGGGAAGGCATCCAAGATCTCAACCCTAAGGAAGTCCAGGACACAAAGCTAATGATGGTTTTCACAACTGGACCGGGACATTTATTTACAAGAACGCCTGTGAGGAACCTCGATGACCTCAAGGGATTGGAGATCCGGGCTACCGGGCTCAGCGCAGCGACTTTGAAAGCCCTGGGCGCCACGCCGGTTGCGATGTCCCAAGCTGAAGCTTACGAGTCTCTTTCCAAAGGCGTGGTCAAGGGCAATTTAGGGCCAACAGAGATACTGAAAGGCTGGAACCAGGCAGAAGTCACGAATTGTATAACGATAACCCCGTTCTTGTACAATACTTTGTTCTTTTTCACTATGAATACTGGCCAATGGAATAAAATCAGTGAAAAAGACCAACAGGAGATATTGGAGATAAACCAAATGCTCTTTGATGATATAGCTTGCACCCTTTGGGACAAACAAAACGAGGCAGCGTATACATATGCTGTAGATGAAAAAGGCATGGAAGTAATCGAGTTGACAGCCGAAGAAATTGCGGTTTGGACTGATATGGTTAAATCTGTGCAAGATGAATATGTAACCAAAATAGATGGCCTGGGTTATGATGGCCGTGGAGTTTTAGAAACTGTTATGGGATTGGCCGACAAGCACAAATAAACAATGTGGCAGTGCCGTCGGGCAAGCAACACCAAAATATAAAACCGTAAAGCGGGGAGCTCGCGTTATTCAAGCGGGTTTCTCGCCCGGGGTAGGAGAAACGATTATGCAAAACAACAACAGCATAATAAAGAAAATTTTCGGAATTACTGACAAACTTGCTGGAGCCTGCTTTTTCTTTGTAATGGCATTGGTGCTGTCCAATATCATTCTTCGGAATTTTTTCAGGTTTCCAATTACAGGAACGCTTGATATGGTAGGTTTGTTTACTGCGACAGGATTAGGTCTTGCGTTGGCTAACTGCGAGATGAATAATGGCAACATCGCGATGGACATCGTGGTGGAAAAGCTGTCCATAAGGGCACAGAAAGTTATTGAATCGGTGTTATATGTGATATCCTTGGGTTTTTGGGTAATAGTAGCCTGGAGGGTATTCATTTTCGCAAACACATCCTATATCAATGGGCGGGTTACCCCCACTGCATCAATACCGATTTACCCTTTTATCTTTTTATTAGGATTTAATATATTATGTCTTTGCGTAGCATTGGGGTACAAGCTTTTCTTCGCTGTCAAAGATGCTTCGGCGGCAACCCAAGAATCCGAGGATGGGGAAGAGGGGGGGAGCGAATGAGTCCAGTAGCCATTGGGTTTATAGGCATAGCAGCATTCTTTGTTTTGCTGTCATTAAAAAAACCTGTCGCTTTTGCGATGGCGTTGGTTGGTTTTTTAGGATTCTGCTCTTTGACGTCATTTAGTTCTGGTTTATATATGGTAGCGACCGAAATGTACAGCAACTTTACCTCTTACTCGCTGAGTGTGATCCCAATGTTTGTCTGGATGGGGTATTTAGCGCTGCATTCGGGAATAGGGTCGGATCTTTACACTTTTGCATACAAGATGATAGGGCATTGGCCGGGCGGGCTAGCCGTCGCGACGCAACTGGCGTGCGGGCTGTTTGGCGCAGTATGCGGCTCGAATACCGCCACAGCTGCTACTATGGGGGCTATCGCCTTGCCGGAGATGAGGAAATACAAATACGGCGACTCCTTGTCTACCGCCAGCATTGCGGCCGGCGGGGTTTTGGGGATGCTTGTCCCTCCAAGCGTTATATTTATTGTCTATGGAACAGCTACAGAGCAATCGATCGGGCAATTGTTTATGGCGGGGATCATTCCGGGAATTATGCTTATGCTTCTCTTCATTGTAGCAATCCTATATGTAACCTCCAAAAACCCTGCTCTAGGGCCAAAAGGCCCTAGAGCCAGCTGGAAAGAGCGGTTCAACGCCTTAGGCAAAGGGCTTGGGGAAACGCTTGCGATTTTTGCTTTCTCCATAGGCGGGCTGACTTTGGGATGGTTTACACCAACGGAGGCGGGAGCGGTTGGTGTAGGCGGGGTGTTGGCAGTTTCGGTCCTGCGCAAGAGAATGGATTGGAATAAACTAGTGTCTTCTCTTAAGGACACTACAAAAACTTCTGCTATGATAATGTTGATCATTGCTGGCGCGATGATGTTTGGGCGGTTTATGGCAGTTTCCAGGCTGCCGTTTGAGCTGGCGAGTTGGGCAAGTTCGCTTCCATTGCCGAGATCTGCCGTCATGTGGGTTATTATCCTGATCTACTTGATATTAGGCATCCCAATAGACGGTTTGGCAATGATTTTGCTTACAATACCTATTTTCTATCCTGTCGTTGTTGACACTTTGGGCTATGACCCGCTTTGGTTCGGTGTCATTATTGTCATGGTTGTCGCTTTGGCAGAAGCCACGCCGCCAGTAGGGATGAATTTCTTTGTCATCAAAGGGGTCGCGCTAGACATTCCCTTAGAGACAATTTTTAAAGGAATATGGCCTTTCTTGAATTGTATTTTGATACTGATCGCTATCATTATGGCTTTCCCCCAAGTCGCAACCTTTTTGCCAAACCTAATGGTTAGATAGAACCAACTTGGGAAAATGGAAATACTTGATAGGCTGGATTTGATGGTATTAAGCACGGCTTGCGCCAGTAAAGGCTAGCAGAAACCATGACCAGCTCCTGTCAGCTATTAGAAAACGTTTGGGCGGACTTGGTCCGCCCTCTTTTTTTTGCCCTAGGCTTTAGCCTGTTGATGGCATGGGGCACTTTGCATCGAATCGATGCGAAGTGTCAAATGCCATCAACAAAAAACCACCCGCTATGCGGGTGGGAGTCAAAAAGTTATACAATTGGGCCGCCTTTCATGT